>Ga0153920_1000004_pt1 | contig 139980 bp, 134 predicted proteins | sample TSNJ004MetaG_FD_104713 | JGI IMG/M metagenome (GOLD analysis project Ga0153920, IMG submission 104713) | Attine ant fungus gardens microbial communities from New Jersey, USA - TSNJ004 MetaG | ecosystem: Host-associated > Fungi > Mycelium > Unclassified | place: USA: New Jersey, Brendon T....
GAAAGATAATCCTCACAGGCTTTAAGCTTATCTTCAATGGAATATTTACTTGTTCTAGGCATAAAAATTCCTCCAAAGTAGATTTTGGTTATTTACCTTGTCTACTTTAGAGGAATCATATCAGTTATCCAATAGCCCCTTTGTGCGCCCAGTGACGCTTGCTCTTAGCCCATGCTGCGAATGTTGATGTTGCTGTTTGAGGTCTGTAGGGTAAGATTTATTTTACTTTCTGCGATATCGTAGTCTTTAGCTTTTGCCTTCACAAAATCTCTGCTGTCCACCAGGTACTCTAAGTTCTCGACATTCGTCTTGATGTGCCCTAAGGTTGTCGAAGCGTTTAGCTTGCATGGAATTTCAAATGACAGAGGTAATTCCACCGTTAAATCGCCGTTGCTTGTGTAGGCTTCTAAGTTGTATAATGAATAATTCTTTCGTTCATCATTATAGAAGTTACGGAAAAACATTCCGGCATTTGACGTTTTGGCATAGATTTCACGAATGTTAATGCCGTCTAAATTGATGGGGGCATTGGAGGTCAATAGCTTGGCAAAGTCGGCATTGGCCGATTTTACGGAAATGACGGCATTGTCAGTTTTGAGGCTGATTTTTGAAACGGTAATGTCATATACATAGATATGTGCATTTCTTGTTTCGGCAGTTAAGTCGCCACCTGTTACGGTATCTAGTTCAATCATGGCATTTTTAGTTGTCAAATCGGCTTTTTCTGTATTTACCCGTTTGAGAATGATCTCCGCATTTTTATTATCTACGCTCAAATAAGGTATCTGACGCTCGGGAACCTTGATGCAAAGACCCATGGAATAAACAGCGTTATAATCATAATTTAGTTTATAGATACCATTCTCCTCTTCGAATTCGATTCTTAAATCAGAATCTCCTTTGGATTTATATCGGGCCTCTATTTTGATGCTGTCTTCTTGGTGTCCGACAACCTCAACACGGTCATTTTTGCCGATCAGCTTTAATGATTTTAAGTTCTCAATATTTTCACATGTAGTAGAGAAGAACTGGTCAGGCCGGCCGAATCCAAAGGCGTTATAAGTCTGCGAGCCGACATAACGGGAGATGTTAATTGCTGAGTCGATAATATTGTTTTTCAGGTCATTGATCCAAGTGAAATCTAAGCTCGGATCATGGTGCTTGTGCTCCTTGTGAGCTTCATGGTCTTTATGAGCGCCATCATCATCAGTGGCCTCTTCATCACCATCAGCTTCTGCGGGTTTTACAATCGACTCGCCTTTTTGCAGCAGGTCAATCAGGCGTAGAGCCTCTTCTGTCGAAATAGTGCCTTTCTCCAGCATTTCTAATACTTTAAGCTTTTCTTGATTCATTATAATTCCTCCTTAAGGGTATACCAGCGCTGTATGGCTTCACGCTGCTTGCTGTCAAAGAATACAATATAGTTTTCAATAATATCATATTCCAGGTTGTTTTCAATTGCATGGCTGATAATCATGTCTTTATGCTCGTGGTTCAGGAAAGGAAGCATTTCTTCCAGAAATGAAAATTGTTGTTCGTTTAAAAGCTGCTTAAGAATCCCTGAGCGCATATTTTGAGGTGTAAAAGGAATCAGGGATTCTAAAGCCTTGTAATCCTTTTTGGCTAAGATCCTCTCAATAATGAACATCCGTTGAGTCAGGTTGGTGTAGGGAATGAGATCATCGATAATGATATCATAATCCTTCATTTCAAGCAGCCGTGTAAAAAGCTGTTCCTTTTGTCCGTTATTCAAAAACATAAAGATTTCAGGCGGAACGCTTAGGTCCTTAATGGATTCGGCTGTCTCAAAATCGTTCAGCAGATTGTGAAACACTTGGTGGTTGACCACTGTGCTCATTTCACTGATGATTTTATGATAGTTCACATCATCAAGAGACGTACCGGAATCTTTTGGGGATAAAATATCTTCGACACCAATATTGTACAGCTTTGCAATTTCGGGCAGAAGTGCAATATCCGGCATGGAATCATTACATTCCCATTTTGAAACAGCCTGTGGAGATACATTTAAATGTTTTGCAACCTCTGACTGGGTCATCTTCTTTGATTTGCGTATTTTTTGCAAATAGCTGCCAATATTTTGTGTGGGCAAGAAAGTGTTCCTCCTTTCCTATTAATCAGGTTAAGTTTATTTTATCAGTAAGGGGAAAAAGAATCAAACAACTGCTGGTTGAGTCTAAATATATTTGACTTGCACGCTGCTTAATGTAATCGTGCCTGTTAAAGTCAGGGTAGGAGCTACCGGATCATCATTACTTCCATAAGAGTTGACATTGGCAACAGTGGTTGAGATTTGATCAATGACCTGCCATGTCCTTGGGATATAAAGTTCTACACTGGCAAACGAGGCATCTATAAATACTTCGGCGCCGCCCGGACTTAGCTGTGCCTGGTCGAAAAATATTTTCAACGACCCAAAGGAGCATGTAAAGTCACCTCTTTCAAAATGGTCGGAGTAAAGGTATTTTGCATCTGACCCAAAGCTTACACTGCTGGAAACAATATTATCATTAACATCCTCAATTGTTTCACGGTATCCATCGTCATGATTATATTGGCTCTTTGAAGATCTTCTGGGCTTAATAATCATAGATAAGCCGGCACTGGCAAGACATCCGGATAAAAAGATGGACCAGGAGCTTATAACTGAAAGTCCTATATAGTCTTTATATAGAATTAAAAGCAGTGATAATGGCAAAATAATATTGGCAAATCGCAGTTTTGGAATATTTTTAATAATGGTAACGACTAATACTATGGTAATAATTAGGCGGAATGGACTGATTGGCATAAAAAGCCCAATCTGGTTTGTAAGAACAAGTATTGCGGCACAAATAAGGACGATTCCCCAAAATGAATTTCTGTTTCTCATAATTGACTCCTTTCGTCTAAACGCTGCTGTAAATTTTTAAAATAGCCTCTAGATACATAAACTTGTTGATGGCTGCCACGAAACCTGATTAAGCTTGATGCAGTGAGGTTTCGTTGTATTGAATAGATATGTTTAATATTAAGAATACCGGATTTGGATATTCTAATAAACTGACGGGGAAGAATTTCTTCTAATTCATATAGGCGATATTTAATGGAATAGGCATCATCTGCAGTATGAGCATATACTTTATCGCCGCTTGTTTCGAAGAAAAGCACATCATCCAAAGAAAAGAAATACTCTTCATTTTCTTTAAAAAAGGTCATTGTTGAAGACGCTTTTGTCTGCTCTAAAATGAATTGCTGGATGTTTTGAATTGAAGTGTCTATCTGTGAACACTTGATAATGACTTCATCTTCGGGTAGGTCATTAACGACCTCGATTTGAATTTTCACTGAAGCTCCCTCCTTATAAAGTTATTATAGCAGTCTTTCAAAAATTGTTAAGAGGCTTTTGCCAAGGAGTTAATTTTTACAGGTAAGAGGTAAAGAAAGAGACTGTAACATTAAATGATTTCTGTTACAGTCTAGAGCTTTACTGATTTATCTTCTTTTTAAGAATAATGATAGCTGTCAATATGCTTGTAGCCATTAACAGGAGGAATAGTGTGATGCCTATGCCTGAATCACCAGTTTTACTGCCAGATTCGTTGGGCTTTGCCGGAGCGCTGGCATCTGTAGTATTGCTGGTGCTTATCGTGCCGGAGGTATCCGTAGTGTCCGTAGCATCAGTCATATCTGTGGTATCCGTAGGATCTGCCAATCCCTTGTTTTCAATGATTAAATCGTCTTCGGTGGCAGCCCTGCCATTAAAGTAGACAACGAGCGCATCGTCAACAAGTCGTATTTCAAACTCAATTAAACTGTCAAAAGCAAGCTCATACCCGTCTGGAGCTTTTGCTTCTATTAGTCGATAAAAACCTGCTCTTAAGTTCTCTAGCCGCACGAGACCGTTATGATCGGAGACAGTCGTGCCATAAACGGTATAGCTATCCTCAGTGCCCGAGGTGCTGAAATATACATCAAACTCTGCACCAGGGAGTGCAATTGAATGATCATTTGCATCGACCTTTTTAAGATCAACATTAATCACAGGATCTTGTCGGTTAAGAATATATAAATTTTCATACATATGGTCTGTAACATCGATACCTTCGATAGATATCCGTAATGCCCCGCTTTCATTTTCCCAGACCTCGAATAAAACCTCCTGACCTGTTAAAATATAGCTGTAAGGCGGCAGAACTTCCAAAAGGCGATAATGCCCCTTGATCAAATAAGGAAAAACAATTTTACCATATTCATCTGAAATAGCTGAGCCAAATACTTCATATGCCCCACCCGGTTGAAAATCTCCGGTGTCGCTTCGATATAGCATGAACTTTGCACCGGGCAGCACAATGGAATGATCGTCATAATCAACCTTAAAAATCTTAAGGGATGGGAACTGAGCCTTGAAGTTTTCCATTGTTATCGTCAAATCAAGTACGCCGCCATCGGTAATGGAGAAAATCAGCGGGTGTCCTGATTCATAACCGGTGTTGGGATTTTCTATTTCAAGAAACTTGTAAGTGCCCAGAGGCAGTCCGGTAATCAGTGCCAATTGGCCGTTGGTGTCGGTGACTAGTGATGAGCGGTAGGGGACAAAGGTGTGCGTGTCCGGATTAAGCTTATAGAGCTCAAAGACCACATCAGACAGTGGATTACCGCTGTCGCCGTCTAGCTTAGTCAATTGGACAGACCCTAAAATCGCCTCATTCTCAATGGCAACAACATGGTCATATATAAAGGTTTCGGTGCCGTCATTGCCGACAATGAACTTAGTGCCGCTGGGATTTATGGGCAGATACCCAGACGGGATCTTCGTTTCTTCCAGCCAATAAGTTTCCTGTGCCAGACCGGAGATAAAGGCTCTGCCATTTTTATCGGTTGTCAAAACAGTGATGAGCTCCAGAGAATCATTTTCGACAACGCGGTACAGTGTAAATTGTGCACCTGCTATAGCAGCACCAGAGGTGCTATCGCTTTTCTGAATCTCAAGGCTGCCTTCAATTTCAGTATTTTCAGCAGTTATGATGTATTCCGCTGTTAAACCGTTAAAAAGACCATTTGTAATGGTAAATGTAAACTCTCCGACACCGGTGATTTCATACCCAGCCGGAGGTGTTGTTTCGACCAGCCGATAATCGCCATCGGGTAAGCCATTAATGATAATGTAGCCATAGCTATCAGTTTCAAGCGGATTATTTGAAACTTCCGGACCACTGTATGCCTCCCACTCATCAGTGGTGGTGTTATAAACATCTAAACTAAACCAAGCGCCGCTTAATCTTGCGCCTGTAACGGACGCTATTTTTGCAAAGATTAAACGAGGCTCGACTGGTGTCGTGTTCACAATTTCAAATTCACCATTTAAATTGGGAAAGATCCCATTACCTTCGGTATTGAAAAATTGTATTTCCAGATTACCGGTATTGATATTCTGAGTCACGACAATCTTGATGACATCATAAAGCGGATCTAAACCAAAGCCTTGGGGCGGCTCGTACTCCATCAGGTAGTAGGTGCCCACGGTTAAGCCGGAAATGACAGCCTGACCAGATGAATTGGTGGTGATCGGTGCTATAAGGAGCGTTACATCATGGTCATCCTCCAAGCGATATAAGGCAAAGCTTGCGCCTTCTAACGGGGCAGAGCTGTCGCTTAACTTTAAAATTGTGGCATCGATGGTAAGTGCCGAATTCATCGCGGTGACTATCACGGCAGTATCTACACCGTTGCTTTCGTCGATGGTAAATTCAGGGTTGCTGCTACTTGGCTGATAACCACCCGGCGGCGAGATTTCAACAAAACGATATCTGCCGGCAGGCAGATCCTCAAGCTTAATTTGCCCATACTGATCGGTGGTAAGTGAATCAGTGGCGGCAGAATAGCTCAGCCAGCCGTTGGTATCCTCATTCCAAACCTCAAGCCTAAATACTGCATCCGGCAGTCTGATATTGTTATTGTCGGCATCAACCTTGTAAAGGATGACGCTGCCGCTAAGGCTTACAGCTTCATTTGTAAAATCAAAGATATTACTATTTATCATAAAAGCGTGCAATTCATGTCCGTTTGCCATTATAAACGTATCGGCGATTAGCATGCCGTTAATAGAGCCACCGGTGCCATCTACATAAGCATCAGGCGCTAAAACAGAACCAACGATACCGGAAGCATAAACTTCGATAGCCTTTGCAACGGGGAAATTCCAGACGATCTTACTGGAATATTTTGCCAATAGGGCATTCTCGTTAGGCATCCAGTAACCGGGCGCTGAGGTATTAAGCTGCGTGCCATCGACGGCCACAGAGCCGCCGGTAAAATCGACGCTGGTAGCATTGGGGAAATTGAAAATAATCATTTCATAATCCCCGAAGGCACCGGTAATCTGTGGTGAATTAATCGTTAGGTGACCCGAATCAATAATATTGATGGCTAGGACATCATTGGGGCTTATGCCAGTTGCTCCGGTATTCAAATTATCCGCCTCAAAGTCAGAAAGATTTGTCTTGAAACCATTATAAATGCTGTAGCCGGTAAAATCGCTGACAGTGATAGAGGCGTTGGAATTTTGTTGGGCATTGGCCAGAACATTAACCGTATTCACTGAGGTGCTGTAGGCATCAGTAAAAAAAGCATCGACAATACTGCTTTCGGCAAATTTTGTCGCGCCACGGATTTGATTGGTTTGATTTAAATATGCTGTCCTTAAGTCTTCGCTTAGTACGAGCGGTCCGCCGTGCACATAAATGTTGCTTGCAGTGGCATTGCCGACAGTAGGAAGACCGCCCAGCAGTAAGGTCGGGTAGCCGTTAGGATTGTCATATTGGCCAATGGCGACCTGTGAGTAGTTTGGTGCGGCAGCTGCACCAATGTCAAACTGACCCATAGTGCCAATACTAGACTCTTCGCCCACAGCCAGGGCTCCTTCAATGTCTGCCCGTTCTGATTCAAAATAATCAAAAATAATGCCGTTATAATGAGCCAGACTTCCAAGCGCATTGCGATCAGTTATGTCGGCTTCGGCATATATAATAGAAGAACCTGTTATGTTTACAATAAAAAGCAAAAATAGTATAGCAATTATAAAACGGTGCCTATTAATCATCATCTAAACCTCCAATTAAAATATTGTGGTCAGTGCTTTTGACCGCTTATCTTTTGCCGTTATTATTATATCTTTTGCTTTTTCTTCATTTACTATAGCTTCTCTGATAATATTGTGTGATCGGGTATGGGGTCAGACAATATGTAAAGTAATGTCTAAATCATGGATGTAATCAATCCATTCTTTAGGAATGCCGGAGTCGGTTATGATCATATCGAAATCACTAATCTCTGCAAACCATGCGGACTTGACAACTGAAAACTTACTGGAATCTGCCAGGAGGATCTTCTTAACAGAGGAATTAAAAATAGCATGCTTTGTTGCCACTTCATAATTGTTAGCACAGGTCACCCCCAGTGTCTTATGTATGCCTGCGGCAGAAATGAAGACCTTAGTAGCACGGGTACGCTTAATAAGGGAGAGGCCTTCCCTGCTTTCAAACATCTGTGTATTAGAATGATAGTATCCACCAGAGAAAATAAGATTGAAATTAGGTTTATCCAATAATACATTGAGGATGTTATGATTAAAGCAGAGCACTGTAATATCCAGATCAGGATTTAATGATCTGGCCAGAGGCTCGGTGGTTGATCCGGTATCTATAATAAGGATGTCGTCATTCTCTACCAGCTTTGCCGCAAATGCGCCTATACGCGCCTTTTCCTCATTATGCGCAACCTTTGCATCATGAAGATGATAGCCTTCGCCAAGGCCTGAAGCGGCATTACCGGTATAGATGACTGCACCATAAAGCGTAGTCACATAACCCCTGCTCTTTAAAATCTCGATATCCCTGCGGATAGTCATCTCAGAAACTTCCAGCTGTGAAGCTAATTCTTTGACGGAAATATTGTTGCTTGATTTGATCATTTCCAAAATGTGATTAATTCGCTCGTACTTTTTTTTCATAGGGAACCTCTTTAACGGGTTGATTTTTTTCTCTGATAGTATTGTAGCAGTTTATTTTATGGTATGCAATGATATTTTACGATAATATTTACGAGGCCATCTATCTAATGTACAAGACACTAGGTATGCTATCTTGTAATTTGCCTGAAACAATGTATAATTAGGGGTAGAGACGGACGATCGTACTATATAGGAAGGATGTTGAATCTATGGAAATAAAGAGAATTTTTTTGATAGTATTGGATAGTTTTGGAATTGGCATGGCGCCGGATGCGGATTTATTCAATGATGAGGGAAGCAATACACTGGCTACTATTTGTAAATCGCCTTATTATCATACACCCAATCTTCAGAGGCTTGGATTGTTTAATATTGAAGGCGTTGACTGTATGGCGGATGCTGCCGATGTGATCGGATCTTATGGCAGGCTGACAGAAGCATCGATGGGAAAAGACACAACCATTGGCCACTGGGAGATTGCTGGAATTATTTCTAGAAAGCCACTGCCGACTTATCCTAATGGATTTCCAAAGGAGCTTCTTGATGCGTTTGCGGCGCAAACAGGGCGGGGAATCCTCTGCAATATGCCGTATTCAGGAACGGATGTTATCAGAGATTATGGGAAGCAGCATGTCGAAGGCGGCGACTTGATTGTATATACGTCTGCTGACAGTGTGTTTCAGATTGCGGCTCACGAGGAAGTAGTGCCGATTGACACATTATATGAATATTGTAAAATTGCCCGGGAACTGCTGCAAGGTGAGCACGGTGTCGGCAGGGTCATTGCCCGCCCGTTTAATGGAGAATATCCTGACTTTAAGAGAACCTCCAATCGGCATGACTTTTCTTTGTTGCCTCCTAAAATAACAATGCTTGATGTTTTATGTGAGAATGGTCTTGATACCATTGGTGTTGGTAAAATCTATGATATTTTTGCTGGGAAAGGCGTCAAGGAGCATACCTATATTAAGAGTAATATCGATGGCATGGATAAGACCATAGAATATGCGGATAAGGATTTTAGTGGGCTGTGCTTTGTCAATCTGGTGGACTTTGATATGATTTATGGGCATCGCAATAATATAGACGGATATGCTGAAGCGGCAACAGTTTTTGACAGGCAGCTAAGTGAATTCCTGAAGAAAATGAGGCCTGATGACATGCTTATGATTACTGCCGATCATGGCTGCGATCCTGGATTCCAGGGAACGGATCATACAAGGGAGAGGGTGCCGATGCTGGCTTATGGGGAGGCCATTAAGCGCAATCATTCTATTGGCACAAGAAAGTCCTTTGCTGATATCGCGGCAACAGTTATTGAAGCCTTTGGATTAACAGGGAATATTGATGGAAAAAGCTTCTTAGATGAAATTATTCGGCCCATTTAATATCCCCGGTAAAGGTCAGGCTCAGCCATTTTTCATAAGGGATTTCCGACAAGGAACGGTTTAGTTCTGCCCTTAGCGTATCCTGTTTACGGATCGAATCCAGTTCGGAATTTTCCTCAATAATATAATCGATTTCAATGATAATCTCCTGCCCGACTTTGCCAATACGCAGAACGGTATCGGTAAAATGGTAGTTGAGGTTAATCTGATTGATTTTTTCTTCAATTAAAGAAGTGAGTTCAAGTGAAGGAACTGCGTGAAGTAGTTCCTTTATACTTGTTCTAAGTGAAGAGACAGAAGTCTTTATAAAGAGTAGAGTAATCAAAATGGCTAATACCGGATCCACATAGGACACAAATGGAAGCAGGCGAGTTCTTGAAAGGATCCAGGCTACGCCAAATCCGGCAAGCATAGCCAGACTGAAAAGGAAGCTGAACTTCCACTGTGTCACTTCAACTTCCTCAATGCCGGTGGCGCTTCTCTTGGCAATGAATTTCAAAAACATATAAGCTAAATAACAGAGGACGGCAGAAATGAAACCATATAAAAACCCTGAGTTAATATCTACATCGGCGCCGCCCTCTAGGATAACCCGAACGGCACTGATCATATTTGAAACGCATACCGCTAAGATAATGCAATACTGGGCAATGACAATAAATGGCTCAAAAGCCTCTTTACCAAAAGGGTAATTCTTAAAATCTTTCTTTTTGATAAACTGGGCAGATAAAATAGATAGAAAAGTTAGCGCAATGCCTATTAAAGTGAAAATCCCATCAAAAAGAATCACTTGCGAAGACGTCATAAATCCGATGATAAATGCGATGATTGATAAAATGGCACTGAAAAGAATGGAGTATATTAGCAGATTGGATTGTTTTTCATTTTTAGCGTTCATATTTTGCCACTCCTTGTTTTGATCTTGTTTATACCTCTATTCTTTGCATGGAAAGCAAATATTATGTTAATAGTAGCATTCGAGTTTTATATTGTCAATAATCCTTAAAATTCTAATCGTCATTCCCGTATAATTATGATAGAATAACTGTAGTTTAAAGAGGGGGCTCTTCCTAAGGTATTGCCAGGAAGCGGATGCAAGAAAAGAGCTGCTGTTGGCAATTGATGCAACTGCAGAGATCACTACTCCTGTTGGGCACTATAACCGATCACACGATCAAGGATCGGATCATAAAATATGTGCAATGTATAATTTATAGGTAAATCAGTAAAAGTATTAAAGCTTATTATAAAATAGTGGTCATAATAAATCGCAGAGCAATCAATCAAGTAAACCCAAATGTTTTCATGCCGCACGTAAGGATCATAACCTATGGAGTATCCCAGGGTGGGTAAGAACTTGGAAAAGAAACGATTAATTGGATTTGTGTCAGAAGGATTTATGACATGTTCTAACTCCTCATGTACCTTATTTTCATCATATAGCTTACTGGGAGTAAATGAGGTGGAACCATCAATGCTATAATACCATTCATCAATATATTGGATAGAGTTCATTATCTTTTCGGAAGCAGTGTTTATTTCTTCCCTTGATATACTTTTGTTATCCTCGTATGAACATTTTAAGTATTCAAGCGTATCATAATTAAAAGCGGCATTTACATTGCATGCCCGGCCATCAATGTCTGTATATGTATAATCCCGTAAATAATACATGGAATAAATCCGATCCACATATAAATCATGCGAGAATTCGTCAATATCACCAGGAATAAATTCTGGGAATAATTCGCTAATATAATTTAACAATAAGTCGCAGAACGTATAGCCAGTGTCAATTAATTCAGGATTCTGCATATTGGTACAGAGATCTTCATCGTACTCATTCCAGGGATAAATATTGAGTTCATCAGTTGCATTTGTATATCGAAATTTTCGATAGTCGGAATCCTCATGTGCCGTGATATTGTTTTTATAAGTCGGAAGAAAGTTATGAATAAACAATGATCCGGTCACAAGGCTTATGACAAGTACTGCTGTCAATAATAGATTTATTATTTTACGATTCATTCAGAGACCTCATGCCCACCTTCGGGATTGCGATCACGATGGTGGTGCCGCCTTTTGCTTGAGACATAATCTTCATAGTGCCATTATGCCGGTTTACGATTTCCTTGCACAGGGCAAGCCCAATGCCTAAATTAATATCATTCTTTTGACTGACACGCAAAGGATTGCTTGTGTAAAACAAATCTGTTGCATTCTCAATTTCTTCTTTCGTCATTCCGATGCCATTATCTGAAACATCAAACATGACATCATTATTCACACTTCTGCATGACAAAGTGATAGTCTGTCCTGAATTTGAAGCCTTTACCGCATTTTCAATGAGATTGTAAAACAAGGATTTGAAAAGCTCCGCATTGGCATAAAGAGTAATTCCCTCTTGGACATTGCAAGAAATCTGCAGATGCTTTGTAAATAGCAGAGGCTGTACAGCAATACATATTTCAATTATAAATTCTTTTACATCAATTGTATTGAAATCCAATGGGAGGTTGGTTGAACTAAAGAGCTCAAGTAGTTTGCCGGATAGGTTTCTCAAGCGCTTTGCCTCTTCAAATATAATGTTGGAAAAGTCTTCTCGTTCTTTATCACTGACCTTACGTTTTATTCGTAAAATGTCTGCAAACCCCAATATTGAGGTAAGCGGTGTCTTCATTTCATGTGCCAGGCTGTCAATAAAGCGCTTGCGCCCGTCGGCGATATTTTGGATTTCCTTCACGTTTCTTTCAACAGAAGCAGCCAGGATGTTGATACTTCTCGAGAGTTCACGAAACTCCGGACTCCCTTCTTCCTCTATCCGCAGCGTATAATTTTCCTTGGCGAGTTGATTGATTGAGAGATTAATCCTTGATAAAGGGTGCATCAGTTTAAAAATAAATAGCAACATGATGGTTGCTAAAATGCCTGCCGATACAAGGCTTACAATTTGAACAAGCTGCAGCTGCTCATCATACTGTGAGTAAAGCGGTGTTATATCAGAGCCAATAAACAGAACATAATCATCGCCTTCCAAACTCATATGCGAGCCCATCAGGATAAAAGTCTTGTTTTCATCATCAATAATAGTGGAACAGAGTTGATCTCCACTAATCACCTGGTCGCGGAAATTAGAATTATTCTTCAGGGGATATGCTTCATAACTGGTAACAGGCTTATCGTCATGGTAAAATATCATATGGGTTTTGTTACTGCCGTATTGCGCAACAATTTCATTCAGAGCTTTATCTATTTCGGTTCCTGAAAGAAGAATCTTCGATTGCTTTAGCCGCTCATATAGAATCTGCCTGGATACCGTAGCGGATATGGTATCAAAAAGTATCAGGGTCTGATTTGTCTCCCTTGTCACAGAGGAGGAAAAGCTGTTTACTAAAATGGTATAAGCCACAATATCAACAGCCAGAATCATAAAGGTCAGGGAAAATAGGAATACCTTAAGCCACAACTTCATAAAATGACCATGCCTTTCTATTCTGAAATGATTATCATTCAGTATTTTTATTAAGTCGGTATCCCAGCTTTGGCACCGAAATCAGTTTACCATGCAGCCCCGCTTTTCTGCGCACCTGTTGCACATGTGTATCTACCGTGCGGCTTTCACCCTGATAGGTATAACCCCATATCGCCGCAAGCAATCTCTCCCTGGATAGCACAATATCAGTGTTTTTAATGAAAAAGACCAGTAAATCAAACTCCTTTGGGGTTAATGAAATGTTTTTAAAACCCTTCTTAATGGTGTGTTCCTCGATGTTAATAGTGAGATCTTCATAGAAGAGCATATTGACACCTTTGTTCGTCCTTCGAAGAACAACATCAATCCTTGCCAGCAGCTCAACTGCCTCGAATGGTTTAACTATATAATCCTCTGCTCCAAGACGCAAGCCTTTAACAATATCTGAAACATTTTGCAATGCGCTTAGAAAAATAATAGGAGTATTCCGACCTTTGATCTTCTGGATTAAAGAGAACCCACTGATGCCGGGCAACATGACATCGAGGAGAATAAGATCATAATGGTTATTCATTATCAATTCAAACGCCTTGTTGCCATCATTACAAACGGTTGTTTTGTAATCAACAATAGAAATAGTGATCGCTATCATTTGCGCTATATTTTTATCATCTTCAACTATTAAAATATGAACCATTTTTCCCTCTTTTATGTTTTGTTTTAAATATATCTTATCATGACCTAAAGAAACTGTACATTTTATTTGAAAATTTTTTGCAAAAATTTTGCATTTTTTTGTGGACATCATCGGGGAAGCCACGATATAGTGTGATTAGTACAAAAGAGGGTAAAGGTAAGAAATTATGTGTGGATTTGTAGGATTTATTAATAATGATGAAGACGTTCAGGAGAGATTCGATGTATTAAAGAAAATGACAAATATAATTAAGCATCGCGGACCTGACGATACGAGCTACTATATGGATGAAGAGGCGGCACTTGGATTTTGCAGGCTTAGTATCATTGACCTTGAAGGCGGGAGACAGCCTATTGCTAATGAGGAAGGTTCGAAAGTCTTAATATTTAATGGAGAAATATATAATTATCGTTTTTTACGGGAGGATTTAACAAGGAAAGGCCATATATTTAAAACGGCCTCGGATGCTGAAGTTGTTCTGCACGGATATGAGGAATATGGTACAGAAATGTTATATAAGTTGCGCGGCATGTTTGCTTTTATTATTTGGGATAAAGTAAATTCAGAGCTTTTTGGTGCGAGGGACTTTTTCGGCATTAAGCCACTTTATTTTGCTGAAATGGACAATGCCTTTATATTCGGTTCAGAGATTAAGGGCTTTATGGCGCATCCTGGCTTTAAGAAAGAGTTAAATAGAAATGCCTTGGAAAATTATCTCTCCTTTCAGTATTCACCAGGAGCTGAAACTTTTTTTAAGAATGTATATAAAATAGAACCGGCGCACTATTTTATTTATAAAGTAGGGAAGCTTGAGAAGAAGCGGTATTGGGTGCCGGAATTTAGTGCGGATGAAGATAAGGATCTTGAGTCTTGGACAGATGAAATTGAGAATGTGTTCAATGACTCCATCAATGCACACAAGGTAAGTGATGTGGAGATTGGTTCATTTTTGTCAAGCGGGGTAGACTCAAGCTATGTTGCATGCTCTGCAAATGTAAATAAAACATATACTGTTGGCTTTGATAATGGCACTAAGTATAACGAAATCAGCTATGCGAGTGAGCTCTCAAAACTGATCGGAGTCCAGAACAAGAGTAAAGTAATAAGCTCAGAAGAATTCTTTGATGAGATATCTAGAATTCAGTACCATATGGATGAGCCATTGGCAGATCCTTCCGCTATTGCCCTATACTTTGTTTGCAAACTGGCATCGGCTGATGTGAAGGTGGTTTTATCAGGAGAAGGAGCCGATGAGATATTCGGGGGTTATAATATTTATAAAGAGCCGTTAGAGCTTGCGTGGTATAATGCCGTTCCTTACCCAGTGAGAAGGTTAATAGGAAAAGTGGCTTCATGTTTCCCGCCCAAACGCGGCTTGAACTTTTTAGTAAGACGAGGTAAGAAGCTAGAGGATCGGTTTATCGGAAACGCTTATATATTCAATTTAAAAGAGCGAAATAAATTGCTCAAAAAGCCTGTTGGCGCTCTTGATCCCAGTAGCCTTACCAAGCCATATTATGATATGGTGAGCGACCAGCATCCGGTGACAAAAATGCAGTTTTTGGATCTGAATATGTGGCTGGCTGGAGATATTCTCCTGAAAGCTGATAAGATGAGCATGGCAAATTCGCTGGAGCTTAGAGTGCCTTTTTTGGATAAAGAAGTAATGTCGCTTGCCAGTAAAATACCGATAAAGTACCGTGTCAATAAAGAAAATACGAAATATGCGTTAAGGCAGGCAGCCGTCCGGAAAATGCCGGAAAAGTGGTCCGAGAAGAAAAAGCTGGGATTTCCCGTTCCGATCAGAATCTGGCTTTTGGAAGAAAGATACTTTCAAAGGGTAAAGGAAGCATTCTTATCAGAAGCTGGGAAAGAGTTCTTTGATACCGACATGCTTATGAATCTTCTAAACGACCACCAGAAAGGAAAAGCAGATAACAGCCGAAAGATCTGGACGATATACTCATTCTTAGTTTGGCATAAGGTGTATTTTGATGAGGGCTTAAACTACTGTTCTGTCCGGAATTTGGATACTGAAACGAACATGACAATGGGAAATATTACAGCAACCAATAATCCCGCCTTAATACCCAATTGTTCAGGCTGCATTAAAGTTGATGCCTGAAGCTTAACAAATAGACTTGTCTTCTGGAACAAATCGGATACAACACCTGTAATCCATGGACCAGAAGCGCATCCGATATCACCGCACATTGCTAAAATGGCAAACAGTGCGGTGCCCCCGGTTGGAAATCGTAAGATAGATAAGCTGAACATTCCCGGCCACATTAAGCTTACGGCGAAGCCGGTCAGCGCACAGGCCGCAAGAGAAACTAAGGGGATGCTGACAAGGGCTGTTACCATGTAGCAAATAATGCATAATGCGCTGCATCCGATCAAAGCTTTTTTCAAGTTGATTTTATCCCCATAAATGCCATAAAGTGTCCTGCCGATTCCCATGCACACTGCAAACAGACAAGCGCCTAAGAGATCACCCATAACCTTGCTGACGCCCAGACCTCTTTCCGCAAACAGGGAGGACCATTGTGACATTGCTAATTCACTGGCACCGGCACAAATCATAAGCACCATGGCTAATTTAAAGCCTTTAGACTTTAATAAAACTCTTAAGGGCATGCGCTCTTCTTCACTGACCATGGGGGCGAGGGGAACCTTCATGAAGTTAAAGAAGTTGAATACCGGAATCAGTGCCCAAAGTAAGGGAAGGACAAACCAACGATCGGTGCCTAAAGGCAATAACAATAGTGTGGATATAGCGACAACAGCCACCTGCCCCCAGCAATAGAATGAGTGGAGCAGACTCATAGCGGCTGATTTGGCATCTCCGGGGCAGGATTCTACAATAGGGCTGATTAATACTTCAATAAGACCACCGCCAATGGCATAGATCGTTGCGGCGAGCAGCAGCCCGACATAAGAATGTTCCATCATATGAGGGAGTATCCCCAACATAACCAAGCCCATGGCTGCACAGCCATGGGCTATTAAGCATGAGATGCGATAGCCGATTTTATCAACAAATTTGATAGCTAGTATGTCAACGATCAGCTGGGTGCCAAAGTTCATAAGAATCAGCTGCGCTAGCTGACTGTAGGAAATATTAAATTTATCTTGAAAAATAACAAATAAAATAGGTGCCAGATTATTAATGATTGCTTGTGTGATGTATCCTATATAGCAGGCATAGATAGTCTTTTGATATGGATTTTTCATGGTAAATAGTGCCCGTCTCTTTCGCTTTTTACCAAATTATAACACATAATAATGATGGTGTATACAGAATATTCTTTGTAAAAAAGATGGTATAAATAATTCTCCTTCGGCATTTAATAAGTATATGGGAACAATAGGACATGTGAAGGAGGATTATATGAAACGCAGAATCTTAACGCTCACAATCGCCATTATTTGTATGATCATGTGTGAAAACAGTGTCAAAGCTAATGGGGGTGCCCCGTATATAGAAGGTATTCCGCTATCATTTGATATTCAGGAGTATATTTGGAATACCGGTCTTGAAAATGAAATTGATCCTTATTTAATTTATGCCATGATTGAAGTAGAAAGCGGCTATGATGCAGGGGCTGTATCAGAGGATAATCACGACTATGGACTGATGCAGATTAGAACCATTAATCATTCTTGGATTAATGATGCGTTAGATGATGAATTGGATTATCTCAATGCAAAGGACAACATCGCCGCCGGAATATTCCTTTTATCAGAGCTTTATGATAATTATTATGATAATTCCGGCATACATTGCGTCTTGATGGCTTATAATATGGGCGAGGGCGGTGCCGAAGTATTATGGGAAGAGGGACAGTTTTCAACCAAATACTCGAAAAAGGTCGTTGATGTGTATGAAGAAATAAAGACAAAGGGTAAAGCTTATATGTTTAATCCTCGATAGCGGTTAAAACAAGCAAATATCTCCTGCCTTCTGGGCAATGCGAGATTTGAACAGAGATAATTATTTTCGCTGACATAAGTAAGCCCTTTCTGCTCAATAAGTAAAAGCAGTTCTTCGATGACCTCATACAGATTTTTCTGCCCGTCAAATAAATGCCTTTCCGCATAGCGGAGCATATATCCTAAAGCGAGGGTCTGCTGTGAATCAATGAGTTGCTCAAGGTAATGCAGATTAACGGTGTCTTTGTTTATTAAAATGGTGTCTCTCCCAGAAGCTTTGATTTTCAATCGCTGGTCTCGTTTCATGGCAGGACTGGGCTTTGGCCTACGGTCAAAGGAGGGTGCTTCGGGTTTATTAAAAGCTTCTTTTGTCATGGGGTAATTGGCGGCTGCGCTTTTTGCAGAAGCAGTGATATCCTTTGGAATATACTGATCCATCTGAATAATATGGTCGGCAATGTGAAAAAAGGAGCCAGAGCTTCCGGCAACCAATATTGTTGAAATTCCGAAATCAGTATAAAGCCCCAGAATTCTTTCAATAAAGGGGGTGATTGGCTCCTGATTCCGGTGGACAACCTGCTGCATCAGCTCATCTCGAATCATGAAGTTTGTAGCGCTGGTGTCTTCATCAATTAAGAGCAGACTGGCGCCTGCCTCAATGGCTTCAATCACATTTGCCGCTTGGGAAGTGCTGCCGCTTGCATCCTCAGTATAGAAAGCGGTGGTATCCTTCCCGGATGAAGACCCTGGCAGGCAGGGCAGGTTGTTGATAAACATGGAAATATCTGTTTTTTTTACACTGCGCCCATCTTCCGAGCGAATCTTCACAGCGGACTGATTGGTAATCACATATTCTCTGCCGTCTCCGGCGATATGATTATAGACACCGGTCTCTAAGGCTTTTAAAAGTGTGGACTTTCCGTGATAACCGCCGCCAACAATGAGCGTAATCCCTTCGGGTACACCCATGCCCGTTATTTTGCCATAGTGAGGCAGTGTAAAGGTGACTTCCAGAGACGTAGGTGAGACAAAAGGAACTGCCCGCTTCATCGGTTTGGTGGAAATGCCTGTTTCGCGGGGCAGTAAACTGTTGTTAGCTACAAAGGCAATTAGTCCGGTTAAATCCAGCTGTTCGCGGATATACTGTTGATCTTCGGCCAAGTTATGGACTTGCTCTACTTTGTTGGGGTCATGCTTTTGATACACAAATGCCAGAAGGATACATTTTGGCAGAAAGTCAAATAAGATCTTGGATAATTCTATGGCATTAATCGTTCGTCCATTGGCTGGAAAACCAATTTCAATGCCTGCCACGATATCGCCCGTTGAAGGATTGATTGTACAACAAGAACGTAAAAGGATCTCCTGATCACATTTGCTAATGGTGAGAAGACCGCTTTTTCCAGATCCCTTGGCTTTGAAATTATAGGATTCAATCTGCTTTTTAAAAACTCTGGTCAAGTAATCCTGCAGTGCAATGCGCGTGTGGGCGGTATCATAAAGCCTGCTAGGGAAACCGGCTGTTTTACTAGGGATGAGGATGCTGACATTAGAAGGAGATGCAAATGGATCGCCTTGTACATGGTCAATAGAGAGTGTATATTTGCCGAAATGATAGCATCCTTTTAATGATTTGTATGCTGGGTAGCTTTTTCGGTGGATTCCGTTTAATATATTTGCTAAGTCGGTAGAAGTTTTCATATGAATGGAAGCCTTTCTTAATAATTAATTGTTGATACAAAAATAAACACCATTAACCCTAAGACAGATTGCCTTAAAATAATGGTGTGGTAGTTGCGGGGACAGGATTTGAACCTGCGACCTTCGGGTTATGAGCCCGACGAGCTACCGTACTGCTCCACCCCGCGCCAATGTGTATACCTTAGTATATGCAAGAACCATTCGGAATATGTATGGACTCTGGCACAGCTGTATAGACTGTAGATATACTATAGCATGGGTTACATAAATTGTCAAGTTATGTTCTGAACCGGCTGTTATAACAAATTCATATCGCCCAACTCTTGATTGATGATCGTTTAAATTTTCTCTGCAATTTCGTAGATAATATTTTAGCTTATTCATGTAAATATATCAAGTAGGGATAATATATTAATTTTTTTGTGATGAACGACAACCTTAAGAGCTCCGGAAGAAATGGATTTATAGGGTTAGTTCTTGCAAAAAGTAAAAGTAATTGATAGAATGAAATCATCTTTGAAAGGATTGATGATAATGGATAAAATATGCGAGAAAGTTATTCGTTGCCTGCTGGATACAGAGGGCTATGTGACAACGGCAACACTGTCTGACATGACGGGAATTTCTGTAAGCAGTATTAAGCACAATCTGAATTGGATCAGGAAGGAACTAGAACAGTTTGATATTCAGCTGCAAAGTACCCCCAAGAAAGGATTCCGTTTGAATGCGACAGTTAAGGAGCGTAAATGGGCCTTCCAGAAGTTAGAGGAAGATGCGAGCAAGCATGCTGATTCGTTCACCTTTCGAAAAGGATATATTTTAGATACTTTATTTCAATTTCCGGCCAACTATACCATACAGCTTTTCTCGGAAGAGCTTTCTGTCAGTCGAAATATGATTCAAAAAGACTTGGAGAAGATTGATCAGCAGCTTGCGAAGTTTCACGTATCGATCAAGCGGGTCCGCAACCAGGGCGTGGTATTGGTTGGTGATGAATTTAATGTCCGTCAGGCCATTGTAGAACATAACAATTCCAAGTATTGGAAATGGAATCCGGATACAATACTGGAAATCTTAGATGACTTTGATGGAAGGGTCAGTAAAAAGGCATATACATATCTGACCGGCACATACCCGAAAGAAAAACTTTTGGAGATTCAGAGCGCTTTGTTGGAAGCCGAAGCAGCATTGAATATAAAACTCATAGATATTGCGTTTTGCCGTGTTGTTGAATATATAGCTATCACATGGATGCGTGTGAAAGGCGGAAATGCGATTCTTGAGTCAAGCAGGGAGGAGATGCTGATTGATGTAGATGCTGACTATATTCAGGCTTCACAATTAATTGTAAATAAAATACTGCCTCGGTTAAGAAATATAAATCTGGAAATCAAGTATCTGGCAGCGAGAATTTTTGTCAATAATACCTGTGGGAACAGCGGCAAGCGCGGCAGTGGAAAATATGATGAGACCTCACGGATATATGTTAAAGCCATTGAAAATATGCTGGGAATCAAGAAGCTTAGCCGAAACAATGAGCTTATTCATGAAGTGAGTAACACACTTGAAAAAATAACAGTGCGGGAAAACTATCAGATTTTGTCGTGGAGCGATTTGCACATAGATATTCGGGAGCAGCTAGCGGCATTATATACGGTATGCATGACAAACAGTATTATTGTCGAATCACAGATCGGCACCATGGTGCGGCAGGATGATATTGCATGGCTGACATTGCTGATCCACAATTTTATGAACAGAGATGAAAACAAAGTGAAAGCGATCTTCGTACATGCGGCTAATGAGCATAAAGTGCTATATCAAAAACGAAAGATAGAACGTGAAATCAAGGAGATGGTCATTAGTGAGTGTGTCTATTTTGAAGATTTTAGAATCGAACAAACGGAGGATTTGGTGATTATCTCCACAGTTCCGCAAAAAGTTAAAAAGGATTATGTCATTGAGGTGACTAAACACATCGATCAGCGTGACATGATTCATATAAAGAAACAGCTTGAGAAGCTCGAAGAGAATAGGCTTAATGAGGGCGTGAACGAACTACTGAAGGAAGTCTTTGCCAAAGAGCTGATGATTCCAGAGCTAGGAGCCCGAAATAAAGAAGAGGCTATTGCTAAAATGAGTAAACGGCTTATGGAGTTGGGCTATGTTAGGGAAGGATTCTGCGAAAAGGTTTTAGAGCGCGAAGATTTCTGCTCGACAGCGATAGGAAAGGGAATTGCGATCCCCCATCATTATAAAGACCTTATTCATAAGAGCGGTATTGCTGTGGCCAGATTAAAACACCGTATCATATGGCAGAAGGTAGAGAAGGTCGACATCGTATTTTTGATCGCCATTAATTATGTGGAACAGTGGAAAGTGCAGATTTTGTTTAAATATCTATATGATATAATTGAAGATGAAGAGAAAATCGAACAGATCCGTAGTGCCTCTGACCAGAAACAGATGTTGAAAGCAGTATTGCAGATGATTCCTCCAGGTATACATGAATCATAAAGTCTGTTCTTGACTTAATCCGAAAGAATAGGGTGCAAAACCTGAGATTATGCCTCATGGACAAAGAATATAAAAATCGGATATGATTAAAGCGATAAAGGACAACGCAAGCATTCAAAAAACTAGGAGGAAATAATATGCTGGTGAACATGAAACAAATTCTGGAAGAAGCAGAAAAGGAACAAAGAGGGATTCCGTGTGTTAATACACCAAATATTGAGACACTGCGGGCAGTCATAAATGCAGCAGAGGAATTAAACACACCGGTTATCATCGATCACGCAGAAGTGCACGATTCGTTGATTCCCATCGAACGCATCGGACCTGCGATGGTGAAATATGCAAAGGCAGCTAAAGTGCCTGTGTGCGTGCATCTGGACCATGCGACCAAGTATTCGTTTGTGATGCGGGGAATTAAGGCGGGATTTTCTTCAATTATGTATGACTGCAGTGCCTTGCCATTTGCGGAAAACGTCAAGAAGGTCGGGGATTTTGTTAAGATTGCCCATGAACTGGATATTACGGTTGAGGCGGAATTGGGTGTTATGGCTTCTGCTATTGAAGATACTCATGGGGGAGATACGGAAAGCCGCCTTCTTACAAATGAGGATATCAAAGAATTCTTTACCGATCCTAAAGAAGCTCAGATATTTGTCGAAGAAACCAAATGTGATGCCCTAGCGGTATGCTTTGGAACAATGCATGGGATTTATGCAGAGCCTCCGGTCCTTGATATTGACCGCGTAAAGGCAATCCGAAGTGCGGTGCCAAACAGCTGTCGAATTGTTATGCATGGTGCTTCCGGAGTGGAATTTGAACAGGTGCAAAAGGCGATTTCGGCAGGATGTTCAAAGGTTAATTATTATTCCTATATGTCCAAGGCGGCAACAAAGCATGTGGCTGTTAAAGTGGCCGAGACTGATGGGAAAATCGCATATCATGAGCTTCAGGAGGATGCTTATGCATTTATGAAAGAATATGCGAAGAAGGTTTTAAAGGCATTTAGGAACGGAAAATAAAAGAAGAGGAGCGGTTTTTATGGCCAGATTAGTAGATATTTTAGAAAAGTTTCCATTTGATAAAGAACATAAAGAACCGAGATTGATTAAAAAGCAGGAATATTCAACCGCCTTATATCCACCGGATAATGCATTTACTTCAGATAATACATTTACCATGGTCACTACTGATACGATGATGCTGGGCATCTACGAGTTGGGTCCAGGAGGCGTATTTGCGCCGCTGGACATTCATCCGGGAGATGAGTCCTACTATATTCTAAACGGCCCAGTGGTTCAAAGAAGCGGCAACGGACAATTTGCCTATCTGGAAACTGGCGAAGGCTTGTTTATGCCTGAAGGAGCATGGCATTGCTGCCATAATTTCGCAGCAGGCAAGGCGCGAATCCTGTATTTTATCACCCCAAAGGCATGGAGTGAAGCGATTCCACCAGCGGTGATTCCTACTGATGAAGAAACTAAGTTTTATAAAGGTCCCAATAATGGAGATCTTCCGAATATGAAGGATAAAATTAAGGACATCTCAAGACAAAGCTGCACAGATGATCTTGGCAGTTGGCCGGTGGATCCGGCGGAAGCTAGGAAGACAGGCGCTGTCTATGCTGTCAGAGAATTTGAGAAGCTTAATAATGTCCATGGCACTAGTCATCCAATGTTGATGCGTTTTATTACCAGTAATGATTATGGACATTTTGGTGAAATGATTCTTCCGGCAGGGGGATATGGCCCACGCTGTTCAGATCCCGACAGCCATGAAGGCGATGGCGCCTTGTATTGTATCGATGGGCCGGTGACGGTCAACTTAGTCGATCTTGAGGAAAGCTTTGTATTAGAACCGGAAGATACTTTCTTCCTACCGGCAGGAACCCGTTATCAGCTGGTAAACTTTGAAAGCAAACCAATTAAGGTGGTATTTGCAATTACAAAATTATAATGATAGATTGACCGGTGTAGACAAAAAACTGTCTATGCCGGTTTTTATTTTGCATAAGTATATTATATTAGAATAAAGGATATTTATGGGAAAATATACAATTATAATAAAAAAGTGGAATTATAAAGTAAAAATATGGACTATTATAACAAATATAGTGCAAAAACAGAAGTTTTGAGCAGTGTTATTTATACAAGAAAGTTGTTAGAATAGAATCAAGATAAGACATATTGGAAAAAAGAGCGCGCTGATTTCATTTGCTTATCATTTTTAAGGAGGGAGACTCGTATGTCAGAGCACGGCATAGATATTAGCAGTGTGTTATTAAAAGAACTATTTATAATTGATTGCCCACCCTTTGCCTGTAAAGATAATTTGTTTGAATACATGGCCGGGCAGTTCGAAGAAAAAGGCATTGTTTCTGATAAAGAAGCTTTTAAGCAATCGCTTAACGACCGGGAAATGCAAGGCTCTACTTATATGGGAGACTATATTGCGATTCCTCACGGTCAGAGCGAGGCGGTGCTAAGACCAGGAGTCGGTTTTATCAGATGCCAAGAAAGCTTCCAATATCAATCCGCAGGTGAGGAAGGTCCTGTTAGGTATATATTCATGCTTGCTGTCAGCAATGCACAGGAAGATGCCGAGCATCTGCGGATCCTCGCAACCTTGGCGGGATACTTGATGAAAGATGAGTTCCGTAATCTAATGGATCGGGTTCAAAGATATGAAGAAATGATGGATGGCATCAGGCGGCTAGAAGCTCAGCTGGCCCAGAAGGAGGAATGATTATGTTTATTATCGCCATAACATCCTGTGCAACAGGGATAGCACACTCATACATGTCGGCAGAAGCAATTAAAAAGGTGTGCAAAAAGAATGGTCATACGTGCAAGATTGAGGTTCAGGGAGCCTTAGGCATTGAAAACAAATTGTCGCCCACAGATATTGAAAAGGCAGATATGCTCGTTTTTGCGAATGATGTAGGAATTTCAAAAATGGAGCGGTTCAAAGATTTCCCAAAAGACAAAATCAAACAGCTATCGCCGCATGAAGTGATCAAGCGGCCAGAAGTTATATTTGATTGAACATAGGCGAGGAGATGAGAGAATGAAAGAATTTATGAGAGAAATCAAACAGGCATTGTTAACGGGTGTTTCCTATATGCTTCCATTCGTAGTAGCAGGAGGTATTTTAGTTGCAATAGGGTTTGCAGGAGGCGGAGCAGTAGCGGTAACTGAGAGTACAACAGGTTTTTGGTCCAGAATCTTCTGGTGGGGCAAAGATGCCTTTGGCTTGATGGTGCCGGTAATGGCTGCATACATTGCGTATTCTATTGGCGATAAACCGGCGCTTTTGCCAGGTATGGTAGCGGGCGTTATTTCCGATGCGATCGGCGGTGGGTTCCTTGCTGCATTGATCGGCGGTATCATTGCCGGTTACATAGTTAGGGCATTAAAAAAATTACCGATACCCATTATGTTGAAATCTTTGCTGCCGACATTGATTATTCCGGTAATATCTACATTGGCCATCGGTTTTATAATGAGCATTGTAATAGGCGCCCCGATTGCGGCGCTGAACGAGGCCATGCTTAGCTTCCTGAACAACATGCAAGGAAGCAGTCTGGTTGTGTTAGGCTTGATTCAGGGTGCGATGCTGGCATTTGACCTTGGCGGACCGGTCAATAAGGCGGCGTATGCATTTGCTCTGGCGACCATGGAAGCGGGGAATTATGCGCCTATGGCAGCGAACTTTGTGGCATCAATGGCACCGCCGTTAGCAATCGGCATTGCGATGCTGATTGCTAAGAAAAAATTTACAGAAGAAGAAAGAGACACTACAGCGGGCTGTCTTATTGGCGGAGCATCGATGATTTCTGAATTTGCAATTCCATTTGCGGCTGGGAACCCGATTGTCTATGTGCCATGCTTTATGGCAGGGGGAGCAGTAAGCGCCATATGCTCATACTTATTCGGATGTACAATGCAGGCGCCTCATGGTGGAATCTTTGTGATTGCATTGTGTAATAAACCGATCATGTTATTATTAGCATTACTTATTGGCGCATTGGTAAGTGCGGCGCTCATTCTATTTTTCAAGAAAAAACCGACAGAAGATGAACAGACGGCATAAATTAGTTGATTAGCCGAGTGGCCAGGGACCGTACAATAGGATTTGTGCGGTCCTCTGTTGTAAAGGAGGAGGATTCTGATTGAAAAAAATAATAAACGAACCAGATGCAGTTATTGCAGAAATGATGGAGGGATTTATCCAAGCGCATTGCCGATATTATGAAAAACACCCCCATGTGAATGGCGTGATTTATAAGCATCGAAGGAAAAAGAAAGTGGCTCTGGTCGTTGGCGGCGGCAGCGGACATGAACCGATGTTTTCGGGCTTTGTCGGCCGTGGTCTGGCTGATGCGGCGGCTTGTGGAAATATATTTGCATCACCGGATCCGCAGACTATCTTTGAGACGGCGAGTGCGGTGCATGAGGGGGAAGGGGTACTCTTCGTGTACGGGAATTATGCCGGAGATAATCTTAATTTTGATATGGGTGAAGAGTTCCTTAATGATGAGGGTATTCAAACGGCTCATGTTAGAGTTTGGGATGATGTGGCATCAGCACCACGGGAGCGTTTTAAAGACCGTCGGGGAATTGCCGGTGATGTGTTTGTCATTAAGGTAGCAGGGGCCGCCTGCGATTTAGGAAGGCCGCTTGAAGAGGTAAAGCGGATTGCTGAAAAAGCACGAAATAATACGTCGTCTATTGGTATTGCCACACAACCGGGGCACCTGCCGGGGCTGGATAAGCCGATTTTTGAATTGGGAGAAACAGAAATTGAGTACGGCATGGGCATTCATGGCGAGCCGGGCATTAAAAGAACGAAGATGCAGCCGGCGGATGAGTTGACCGAAACGCTGTATATACATTTGATGAAAGAGACTGATATAAAAAAGAATGAGGAAGTATGTGTGCTCGTCAATAGCTTAGGTTCTACGACTCTGCTAGAGCTTAGCATTATATACCGTAAGGTGTTTAAGCTTCTTGAGAAGGATGGCATCAGGGTTTATGATGCTGATTTAAACAATTATTGCACATCTCAGGAAATGGGTGGATTTTCCATTTCGCTTCTAAAACTGGATCAAGAATTAAAGCATTATTATGATGCACCATGCTGTTCCCCGTATTATGTGAAACGGAGGGAAGAAAATGGAAGCGATTAATACCAAGCAAGTGCAGGAAATGCTTATCTATGTTGCCGACAAAATTATTGAGCAGAAGTCTTATCTTACTGAAATCGATAGTAAAATCGGAGATGGTGACCACGGCATTGGCATGGCAGGTGGGATGAAAAAGGTGAAAAATAAACTGGAGGGGCAATCCTTTGACAATGTATATGCTGTTTTTGAAACAGCTGGAAAAGCCATGATGATGTCCATGGGTGGGGCATCCGGAATTATATTTGGCAGTCTCTACCTAGCTGGAGCCAAGGGAATGACGGCACAAACAACGCTCGTGCCGGTCAAGATGGCGGAGCTGTTTCGTAAAAGCCTAACGGCTATCAAAGAGCGTGGCAAGGCGCAGGTTGGGGACAAAACCATGGTCGATGCGTTGGAACCTGCCGTAATTGCGATGGAGGCAAACGCTGATCAAGGTATTCTCACGATGTTGAAATACGCCGAAGAGGCGGCCCAAAAGGGCGTTATCGAGACAAAGCAGTATGTTGCTAAATATGGACGGGCGAAGTCGCTGATGGAGCGGGCGATCGGTTATCAAGATCCAGGAGCGACGTCGGTGTGGTTAATTGTTAAAAGTATGCGGGAATATATCGAAAATGCATATCAGCTGTAAGGAGAAAGCCGTGAAAAAGAAACTCTATTTTGGAAGTAATTTAAAAATGTACAAAACCATATCTGAAACTGTCGATTACTTGCATAAGTTAGTTGAGAATACGAAAGGAATCAGTAGGGAGGAAATTGAGCTATTTATTATTCCGTCATATACGGCATTAGAGGCTGCCGCCCGTGAGGTGAACCAAGGATTTGTGAAGCTGGGTGCGCAAAATATGTGCTGGGAAGATGAAGGGCAGTTTACAGGTGAAATTTCCCCGGTCATGCTAAAGGAATTGGGCATAGAGCTTGTGATGATCGGACATTCCGAGAGAAGGCATGTGTTTGGTGAGACGGATTATGTAGTGAATCGAAAAATTAAGGCTGGATTAGCCCATGGTTTTACAACGCTATTATGTGTTGGCGAGACCAAACAGCAAAAAGAGTTCGGAATCAGCGCAGAAATCTTAAAAACTCAACTGAAAATTGGGCTCAACGGTGTAGAATTAGAACATCTATCAGATATTTGGATTGCATATGAACCGGTCTGGTCGATTGGGGTGAATGGAATACCGGCATCAGCAGCTTATGCGGAACAGATGCACAAAATCATAAAGAGAACAATTGTTGAGATCTGGGGGAAGACCGCTGCGCAAATACCGGTATTGTATGGTGGCAGTGTAAATTCTGGTAATGCCAATCAATTGATTGCACAACCGTCGATTGATGGCTTGTTCGTCGGGCGCTCAGCTTGGGATGCTGATGCGTTTGGGCGATTGATTGGGGCGGCGAGGGCAGGCTTGAAAACTGGTTTTTAGGGGGTTCTGATTGAATAGATTGATTACCTGTTTCCCATTCAGTTGATTAGCCCCGCTTATACCTATTCCTTTCTTTTCACTCATACAATTATAAGCCTTATGCCTCCTCGGGATAAGTAATGTGTCCGGTTGTTAATTCTTCTTCAAGTAAATCATACAGCATAGGAGCACTCAGATGCCACAGCTTACTATCTTCCTGTTCCAGCATTGCATATAGCTCCGAATCATATAGCAAAGTTGCAGCCTCTTGGCTGGTCATTTCTTCTCTGTCCTGTATCTGCCTTAATATTTGTGGAACTAGCAACTCCAAAATAGCTGCAAATTGTTTATCACTCATTTGATATACCTCTACCTCCAGTCAAATCTACAGTCTTTTGATTGATGCTGCGACTGCTCCCGTTGCTGGGTTGATTTTACAAATGCACTTTTGCCAATATCCTTTTTGGTTTTTAAAGAGAACTTGACAAAGCGTCATGCTGAGCCTTATGATAATGATGACCGTCGAAAAATGCACAAAAAAAGAATTAGAGGAACAGGTGAGTAATGGATCAGGATATAACTATACAAAAAGAAAATAAGATGGGTACGATGCCGGTAAACAAGCTACTTGTTTCCATGTCTCTACCCATGATTATATCAATGCTTGTACAGGCGCTTTACAACGTTGTAGACAGCATATTTGTTGCCAGATTAAGTGAAGAAGCACTTACTGCGGTAGGGCTTGTTGTGCCGATACAGAACTTGATGATTGCCGTTGGCGCAGGATTAGGTGTTGGTATCAATGCGCTCTTATCCAGAAGCTTAGGAGAAAAGAATTATGAAAAGGCGAATGATGCAGCTGCCCAAGGGCTGTTTTTAGTTTTCATTGGGTATCTTGTGTTTTTGGTCATTGGTCTTTTTGGAGCTCGTTCCTTCATGGAAATGCAGACGGATTTGGGAAATATTGTTGATTATGGTTCGACCTACCTTAGTCTCTGCTGCATCTTCTCATTTGGGTTATTTGGCCAGTTTACCTTCGAAAGGCTTTTGCAATCGACAGGTAAAACGTTTTATTCAATGATTACACAGATAACGGGTGCTATCATTAATATTATTTTAGACCCCATTATGATTTTCGGATATTTTGGTTTTCCTAAAATGGGAGTTGCCGGAGCCGCTGCCGCTACGGTTATCGGACAGATTGTTGCTGCGCTTATGGCAATATACTTCCATAAGACAAAGAATACAGATATTAAAATTAATTTTAAAGGCTTTAGGCCTAAAAAACTGATTATTAAAAGCTTGCTTTATGTGGGAATCCCTTCAATTATGATGCAGGCCATTGGATCGGTCATGAACTTTGGTATTAATCGAATTCTAATGTCCTTTACACCGACAGCAACCGCTGTTTTCAGTGTCTATTTTCGAATCCAAGGATTTGTGTTTATGCCAGTATTCGGATTGAATAATGGGATGGTTCCGATAGTGGCTTACAACTATGGCGCCAGAAAGAGAGAGCGTCTAATTAAGACGATTAAGTTAAGCATTATCTACGCCGTATCAATTATGCTGATGGGGCTTTTAGTGATGCAGCTATTCCCTGAATTCTTTTTGAATTTATTCAATGCCAGTGATAATATGCGCTCGATTGGGGTTCCGGCGTTAAGAAGGATCAGCCTCTGCTTTATTTTTGCAGGCTATGGCATTATTTCTTCGTCAGTATTCCAGGCTTTAGGGAAAGGGATTCAGAGCTTAATCATCTCCGTATGCCGACAATTAGTTGTGCTCCTGCCGGCGGCTTACTTGCTATCTAGAACTGGAGAGCTGTCGCTTGTGTGGTTTGCATTTCCGATTGCTGAATTATGTTCACTTGTATTATGTACCTTCTTTCTTTTGAATACATATAAGAAGATTATCAAACCATTGTCATAAAAAAATGTTTCTAAGAGCCTACAGTGACATTTTTGTCTAAAAAAGAAAAAGTATCATTGCTTTTATCTTAAAACTGTTCTAAAATGATGGAGAGAGAATCAGCCATGGAGGTACAAGATGGATATACAAAAGAAGAGATTTATAAGATTTATAATTCTATTAGCCGTGGATTTAGCTGCAATTATCATTGGAATGGTCGCTTTTGCCATTGCTGGTAAGTACTATTGGTTCTCAATTATCGAAGGGAGTCCGATGAAAAAGGCTCTAACTTGGATGGTTGTCGGGGGATATATCATCATTGTCTTAGTTATCAATGTAAGAATCATAAGAGGAATCATTTCTTTGAGAAGCGCCATATATGAAGAGCTTGACGGCATCAGGGAAAAGTATGAGAATGACAGCTTTGAAGATTATACGGCAGAAGATTACAGGAGCTTCTTTACTGATGTCAGAAGTGAGAAGCCTAAGCTGGCAGAGCTAATGGATGAAGCTATTTCGCAGATAGATACTTTTTATGAAGATAAAGAAACCCTTAAAAAGGTCATGAAGTTTAAAAATATGGATTACGATGTTATAACGAAAACTGTAGCCAATTCTGAAAAGTTATTACTTCAGAATATGAAGAGCTTTATTCCAGACGTCATTATCTGGAACTCCAAGCATTCGGACATGGCAGAACGTCAGGATTCATATCATAAACTCCAAACCAGCATTCAGTCAAAGCTTAATAATAATGATGAGAATCTTAAGCTGTTTAATGAACTTTTAATGAGCGTACGTCAGGTTAATGATACTAAATTGCAGGAAGACCATGACCTTAAAGCATTAATTGACGCATTGAATTATAAATATAATCATCAATAAAGGAGGAGTTTCATGAAGAAATCCACGGTTTACACAATTCTTGGTATAATAGCAGTTTGTGCTGCAATATTCATAACTGTATTTGTATATAGTGCGGTTACAAGTGACTCGCAGGGCACTATGACTGCTGAGGAGGCATCAATTAAGTTAGATAATAAACTAAAGAAGGTATCAGTGAGTGACAATAGCCTCCGGAAAAGCTCAGGAAGCGGTAAAAATGATGAGTTGGCATTGGCTGATGAGCTCCCCGACATTTCAGAATATCCCTTAATGGTAGAGGGGGATTCGGAGTTAGTCATTGAAATTGCATCCTCCACTGAGAAATCAGGAACTGGTACCGACGGAGCATTGAATGCTGTGGCAGAGAAGTTTAATGAACAGAAATTCACTGTAAATGATAAGGTGGTATCTGTATCTATTCGTTCTATTGCTTCCGGTGAGACTATAGATTATATCGCTTCCGGTAAATATGTTCCAGATGCATATACGCCATCAAACCAATTGTGGGGTCAGATGCTGGAGGCTAAGGGGGTATCTCTGACGTTAAAGAAAGAACGGCTGGCAGGGAATGTGGCTGGTTTTGTTTTAGAAAAGAATAAATATGAAGAGTTTAAGGAAAAGTATGGGGAGGTCAATATTGACTCGATCAATCAAGCCATTGTTTCCAATGATTTGACATTTGGTTATACTAATCCATATGCAAGCTCTACAGGATTAAATTTTCTGCTATCATTATTACATAGTCTGGATCCCGCAGATCCATTAAGCGAAACAGCAGTAAACGGATTTGTTGATTTCCAGAAAAACGTAACTCACGTTTCCTTTACGACGATTCAATTGAGAAATTCAGTAGAAAAAGGAACAATCAAGTCATTTGTATATGAATATCAAAATTTTAAAAACACAACGGAATTAAGAGATTATGTGTTTACCCCATTTGGGATAAGACATGATAATCCAATATATGCGTTAGGAGATTTGTCAGCTGAAAAAGAAGCGCTATTGGACATGTTTATTGAATATTGTTTAAATGAGGAATCTCAGAAAACTTTTACCGAGTATGGATTTAATCAGACGGAGATGGATTCTTATGCTGATGAAGGAACAGGAATTGATGGCAACACTATTATTTCAGCACAGAAGTTGTGGAAGATTGAGAAGAGTGTGCGGCCTATAGCGGCTGTTTTCATCGCAGACACATCGGGAAGTATGATGGGGGATCCGCTAAATCAATTGAGAACAGCACTATTGAATGCTTCGAGCTATATCAGTGATGAGCATGCGGTTGGCTTAATAACTTATGATACTAGGGTTTATAAGGATTTGCCAATTGGTATGTTTGATGAAACCCAACGCTCCTACTTTAAAGGGGCAGTAGAGTATATGGTCGCTTCCGGAGGAACAGCTACCAATGATGCGATTCTGGTGGCTCTTAAGATGCTTCAGGATTACCAGGTGGAGAACCCTGATGTTAAGCCGATGATTATTTTATTAAGTGACGGTAATCAAACAGACGGATATGCCTTATCAGATATTGATGAAATTGTCGCCGGTATGCAAGTGCCAATCTATACAATTGGGTACAATGCAACAATAGAGAATTTGGAAGAAATATCTAAAATAAATGAAGCGGCAACAATTAATGCCACTTCAGAGAATGTGATTTATAGAATAAAAGCTTTCTTTAATGCGGAACTCTAGGAAGAGTTCCGCATGGCGGTAGTGTATGCTAGCCTTTGATTGAAATTTCTGAGCTATGTATCTCATACTCTTCTTTGAATGGCTTCATTTCTTTTGTTATTTCAATAGTTTCGTTTTCTGTCATTACATGATATCTTGGTAAATTCACTTTACTTCAGTTATGTGATAGTGAACATTATTCGTATCATCATTGATAGCGAGTGCCTCTTTGGACAAATCCCCTGTAAATATTAGTTTCTTCATACGCTTCCTCCTTTTAAGTTATCGGTATCCTGTTGTAATTAAACAAAGATAGAAATCCGCGCTCGCTATTATCATAACTGCTATGACCGATAAAAGCAAGACTCTGACAAGTATTTTTACAATGATTTTAGAATTCGGTTTTGCTCGAAAAAATAGTAGACATTCAAGGGAAATAGAGGTATAATAATTGAGGTCGGCTAATGTAGCTCAGCTGGTAGAGCAACGCATTCGTAATGCGTAGGTCAGGGGTTCGAGTCCCCTCATTAGCTTTGTGAAAAAGCCCCGTGAATCCTTGGTTTTAAAAGGAGATGCGGGGCTTTTGTTTTCTGTGTTAGTTTCGTATTTGATCGTATAAGCACGTAATAAACTATGAAAATGAAAGTCAAGATGCAAGTCAAAAACAAATGATGCATATCATAGATCCTGTTTTTTTATCATATGCATATGTCAACTTACACGATAGATCAAAGGCTTATTATATTGACAAGACAAATTCTATATGCTACACTAATAAAAACATACAGAATGTATGTAATTGAGGTGAGAAGATGCCACGAAATAAATACCCGGAAGAAACTATCCAAAAGATTTTGGATGCATCGATGAAGCTCTTTTTGGAAAAAGGATATGAGCAGACGACAGTACTTGATATCGTAGACAATTTAGGTGGCTTGACCAGAGGTGCATTTTATCATCATTTTAAATCAAAAGAAGAGGTGTTAGATGCCTTAGGTGAAAAACTATTTTTTGATAATAATCCTTTTGAAAAAGTAAAGAATGAAAAAGAATTAAGCGGCTTGCAAAAGATTCAGAGTGCTATTAAACTGCAGAATAATAATTCTGATTGGGCAAACATCAATATAGCGTCGATGTCATTAATGAAGAATCCTCGTTTTCTGGTTGAACAAATAGAGAATAATCAAAAGATATCATCAACGATTCTCCAAACCTTTATAGAAGAGGGTATTAAAGACGGTTCAATTAAAAACAATAATGCAAAATTGCTGTCTGAATTTGCTATTCTCTTGACTAATTTTTGGCTGATCCCATCCATTTATCCGTGTACTAAACAGGAACTTATTGATAAAGTTGTATTTATAAAAGAACTTCTTGACCATTTGGGATTTCCGATTATTGATGAAGAGATCAAGGGATTTATCACAAACATGGTTGATAAACTGGATTTAGAATAAGGTTGCCGGTCAGGGCAATTTTATTTTATCATTATACATACATTCATTATGTATAAATATTATTTGAAAGGAAGTAACGAATAATGAATCAAGCAGAACCGATTATAACTGTGTCGTCTCTCGAAAAATCATTTAAAGGGCTTAGAGTGCTGAAAGGAGTTGGTTTTACAATAAACAAAGGGAGTATATTTGCGATGTTGGGTAGCAATGGAGCTGGCAAGACAACAACGGTAAAGATATTATCTACGTTGATTAAGCCGGATGGTGGCAAGGCTGAGATTTGTGGTTATGACGTTGTGCGCCAAAGCATGAAAGTATGTGAGCACATCAGCTTGACAGGTCAGTATGCGGCAGTGGATGAAGCTTTAACTGGTAGGGAAAATTTACGTATGATTGGAGCTTTGCATCACCTGCCAGATCGAAATGAAAAAGCTGACGAATTGTTAGAAGCTTTCAATCTAGTTGATGCCGGAGGTCGCCTAGTATCTACATATTCAGGAGGGATGCGGCGAAGGCTTGATTTAGCAATGAGTTTATTGGGAAATCCAGCAGTTATCTTCTTAGATGAACCAACCACGGGGCTTGACCCGCAAAGCCGTTTAGCGATGTGGAAAACAATTAAATCACTTGCCAACGCCGGAACCACGGTATTTCTAACCACTCAATATTTAGAGGAAGCGGAACAGCTTGCCGACCGCATCGCAATTTTACATGATGGGGTTATCGTGGCTGAAGGAACTCCAGGCGCACTGAAAAAAAGAATACCCCAGGGAACTATTGAGCTTACGTTTTATAACGAAGGTGAAATAGAAAAAGCATGTGACCTGCTCAAAGAATATCAGGTCAATAAATATATGGAAATGCTCACGATAACCATAATGACCGATGGAAGTGTAAAGCAACTGACCGACATATTAAATCATATCAATAATGCTGGGATTTCAGTTTCAGGCTTCACCCAAAAACTCCCAACATTGGAAGAGGTATTCCTTAAATTGGTTAATGACAAAGAGGAGGAACGCTAAAGTGAAAGATAGTATTAGAATTGAAAGGGCAGTGCTGGACGTTGCCACCATGTTTAAACGCTGTTTACTCCTATCTCTGCGTAGCCTTGATGCGCTCTTTACTAGCATCGCCCAACCTATTTTGCTGATGTTATTATTTGTATATGTATTTGGCGGTGCTGTGGATGTTGGTGGAATGAGTTATGTAAACTATATTGTGCCGGGCGTTATCTTACAATGTATAGGTCAATGTGCTACCACTACTGCAATCAGCATAAATAATGATATGAAAAGAGGAATTATTGATAGGTTTCGTTCAATGCCTATAGCAAAATCCTCGGTGCTGACAGGACATGCACTGTCGGCAGTTGTACGTAACATAGTTACTACGTCTTTAGTGATAGGATTGGCGCTTCTTATCGGATTTAGACCTGCGGCAGGCATTGTGCAGTGGTTTATTATTATCGGAATTCTGCTTTTGTTCATGTTGGCTATTACTTGGATTTCAATTATTTTTGGTCTAATCGCAAACAGTGCTGAGAGTGCCAGCTCTTTTGCTGTTGTGACGATAGTTCTGCCATATCTAAGTTCAGGATTCGTAACAACAGAAACAATGCCTGCAGCTTTGCGGGTTTTTGCTGAAAACCAACCTATGACTCCAATTATTGAAACGATACGCTCGCTTTTAATGAATGCGACGATGGATGCAAATTTTTTACCGGCAATCATGTGGTGTGTTGGGATGCTTGTCGTAGCTTATATTGGTGCTGTTATGATTTATCAGCATAAAGCAAGTTAAAAGATTAAGCCCCGATTAAGGGGCTTTGCTTGTACTTTAATATTGCATATGATATGATTTTATTATTAAATCATTAGATAGGAGCAAAGTATGAAAAAGAAAGTACTAGGTATTATTTTTAGTCTAGTGGCTGGTGCTGCATTTGGCTATTTATGCGGAGGAATAATGGTCAGTGTAATTAAAAGAAATATAGCTCAACAGTCGAGTGCAGGTGAAACGATATTTTTGTGTGGAGTGTTTTTTGTTTGCCTAATTGCAGGCTTTATTTTTCACATAATTTTACATGAGATAGGACATCTGCTTTTTGGAAAACTAAGTGGGTATGATTTTGTTTCTTTTCGCATCTTCAATCTAATGTTTATCAAAGAAAACGGCAAGGTGGTAAGAAAAAAATTCAATATTGTCGGAACGGGAGGACAATGCCTTATGTCACCACCGGAACCGGTAAATGGTGAATTTCCATATATTCTTTACAATCTCGGTGGTTCTTTTATGAATTTTATTTTAAGTGGCATATGTTATATTTTTTATAGATTGCTTTCTGAATCAAATCCTTTTTGTGCGACAATGTTTGCCTTATTTGCAGTTATAGGTTTACTCTCAGGATTATTTAATATAATTCCATTAAAAATAGGTGGGATCGCAAATGATGGGTTCAACGCATTGACCCTCGGCAAACGAGAGAAAGCACGCCATGCCTTTTGGTTACAGTTGTGTATTAGTGCACTTATAACCGAAGGCACTAGGCTTCGTGATATGCCTGCCGAATGGTTTGATATGCCTGAAGATAGTGACCTAAACGATGTGATGATTGCTTCCATTGCTGTATTCAGATTTAGCTATTTGATAGACCGACATGAATTTACAGCGGCACGGAAGCTTGCAGAACATCTATTAATTACAGCCGATAAAATGCTTGAGGTACATAAAAATGAGATGCGTTGTGAACTGTTATTTCTTGAAATAATTAATGAATGCCGCAAAGAAGAAATTAATTGTCTGTATAATAGACAATTGAAAAATTATATCAATGCAACCAGAACCTATGTTTCGAGGCAACGTCTTTTGTATGCTTATGCAAGACTGGTTTCTCATGATGCTATAGAAGCTGAAAAAGCGCTTAAGCAATTTAACAAATCCTGTAATACCTATCCTCAAATAGGAGAAATCGTTGGTGAACGGGAGCTGATTGATTTGATTGATAGTATAGCAGTAAAAGAATTTGACCTTCTATAAGGCTATACGATCGGAACCCAATACTCAATATTCCCATAACCATCTTCATCCACACATTCATCACTTTTAGTAAAATCATACATGGCATGTTCGTTGAATTGGCAGGTACTTGCTTTCTTAGCCTTTTTAACGATTGCCCTAGACGGCAGCCATCATATTCATATATAATATAATTGTAGGGGAAACTTACATTTTATCAATAGGAAAGGAGGAGCAGAATTATTTTTGAGAATCCAGTATATGAAAAATTATTAAGGTGCTATAAAAGTTATCTGCAACGTATTGATTTCAAGCCAGAGATTGCGTTGGTCTTAGGCTCTGGCCTAGGCGATTACGCAGAAACGATTCAAGTGGAAGCCACGCTTAATTATCAAGATATTGAGGGCTTCCCACAATCAACAGTGGATGGACATAAAGGTAGATTTGTATTTGGGTATATTGATAAAGTGCCTGTGGTTATTATGCAGGGAAGGGTACATTATTATGAGGGATATTCAATGCAGGAGGTTGTTCTTCCGACAAGGCTGATGAAAATGATGGGAGCAAAAGTGCTGTTTCTGACCAATGCAGCAGGCAGTGTGAATTTGGACTATAATGCCGGCGATTTCATGATGATCACGGATCAGATCGCATGCTTTGTGCCTTCGCCTCTTATTGGCGCTAACATTGATGAGCTTGGACTAAGATTCAGTGATATGAGCAAGATTTATGATAAAAGCTTGTGCGCCGGCATAAGAAAAGCGGCAGATGACTTGAATATACCTATACGTGAGGGGGTATATATCCAGTTTTCAGGACCTAATTTTGAGTCTCCTGCTGAGATCAAGATGGCTAGAACGCTTGGTGCGGATGCGGCGGGAATGAGCACTGCCTGTGAAGCTATAGCAGCCAATCATATGGGCATGAAGGTCTGTGGGATATCCTGCATCTCTAATTTAGGAAGTGGTATTTCAGAGAAAGTGTTAAGCCATGTCGATGTGAGTGAAACTGCCAATAGAGTAGCGCCGCTATTTAAGCGGTTAATTACAGCTTCGATTAATGAAATTGGAGGAGGTTTTTGTGGATAATCTTAAACAAGTAACACATATAGACAATGTCAAGCTGAGTGCGGATGAGAAGACCGTCATAATTATTAATCAGACTAAGCTGCCCAATGTGACAGAGTATTTAACTCTTAAAACAGCCGGGGATATATATGAGGCGATCTTCGAATTAAAAGTGAGGGGTGCACCAGCGATTGGAATATGTGCGGCTTATGGCATGTTTTGTTTGGCTCAAACAATTGTTACATGTGACTACAATGAATTTCTCAGACAGTTTAGAGACTATCAAGCATATCTTGACTCAGCAAGACCTACAGCAGTGAATCTTAGCTGGGCTCTCAAGCGGATGGAAGCTGTTGTCGTTGCCCATAAGGAGAAGCCGGTCAAGGAGATTGTTGCATTATTGGGAAATGAAAGCAAGGAGATTCAGGCGGAAGACATACGTATGTGCAAGGCCATTTCAGAGTATGGACTGTCTCTGATTAAGGAAAATGATGGTATTTTAACTCACTGTAATGCCGGACCTTTGGCGACATCCCGATATGGTACGGCATTAGGACCATTGTTTTTAGGTAAAGAAAGAGGGATGGAATTTAGAGTATTTGCAGATGAAACTAGACCTCTTTTGCAAGGAGCAAGATTAACAACCTATGAATTACATAAGGGCGGTATTGACGTCACTTTGATTTGTGATAACATGGCGAGCCTGGTCATGAAAAATGGATGGATTCAGATCTGTTTTGTAGGATGTGACAGAATCGCAGCCAATGGTGATGTGGCGAATAAGATTGGGACAAGCAGCGTGGCTATTTTAGCCAAGCATTACAATATACCATTCTATGTCCTGGGACCAACCTCGACGATTGATATAGCTTGCAAAACTGGAGACGATATTGAGATAGAGCAAAGAGACCCAAGTGAGATACGTGAGAAGTTTTATAAGGAACCGATGGCATTAAAGGAGGTCAAATGCTATAATCCGGCCTTTGATGTGACGGATCATGGCCTAATCAGTGGTATTGTCACTGAATTTGGAATTTGCACGGCTCCTTATGAAGAAAGCTTAAAGAAAGTGATGATGCGTGATGTTGATATCAATACTTGCGGCTTGTGGTTCTAAAGGAGGAGAAACACAAAAGCCGACCACTGGAGAAAAGACGGCAGAATCAGTTGAATCATCTACAGAAGCAAAGGAGTCTCAAGGCGATGGCGAAGGGGGCAAGGCTCTTAAAATTGCTATTGTAAGTAGCCCATCAGGTGTGGATGATGGTTCATTTAATCAAAACAACTATAACGGTATTTTGGCTTTTATTGAAGACCACCCAGACTCTAGTGTAACGCCTGTCAAGGAAGAAACCGGCGATGTTGCTGCCGCACTTTTGGCAGTTGCCGATATCACAGCTGACTACGATGTTATTGTTTGCTGCGGCTTTCAATTTGCAGGAATTGGAACACTGGCCAAGGATAATCCTAATGTCAATTTTATCTTAGTAGATTCCTATCCGACAGATGAAGAGGGGAACGAGACAAGTCTTGATAATATTTATGCAATGCAGTTTGCGGAACAAGAGAGTGGATTCTTAGCTGGCGTGGCAGCAGCGCTTGAAACACAAACTAATAAGGTGGCAGTTGTTAACGGTATTGCTTATCCTTCCAATGTTAATTACCAATATGGATTCGAATCGGGCGTTTACTATGCCAATAAAAATTATGATACCGATGCCGAGATCATTGAAATTGCATCATATGCGGGCACAGATGTGACCGGCGCCAATGTTGGGGGCAACTATATTGGCAACTTTGCCGATGAAGCAACGGGTAAAGTTGTGGGTAATGCTCTGATCACAGAAGGCTGTGATGTCCTTTTAGTAGCCGCCGGCGGTTCGGGCAATGGTGTATTTACAGCAGCTAAGGAAGCGGGTGATGTTAAGGTCATCGGCTGTGATGTTGATCAATATGATGATGGCGTTAACGGCGATGCCAATATTATTTTAACATCAGTACTTAAGATCATGGATATGAATGTTGAAAAACAATTAAATGCAATCGCTGATGGAACATTCAAAGGTGAAAATGCACTCTTAATGGCAGACACAGATTCTACCGGCTATGTTAAAGCGGAAGGAAGGCAGCAATTATCTGAGGATACGATAACAAAGCTTGATGAAGTATTGAATCTGATCAAGGATGGAACAATTATACCGGCTACTAATTTCAATGATATTTTACCGGAGAGCTTCCTGGAATAATAGGGTCAATGTAATCTGGCGGGGGGAAGAGATAATCTCTTCCCCTGCTTATGATTGAACAAAGATAAGGAGGATTATATGTTTGATTACATAGTAGAGATGAAACATATAACTAAAAAGTTTCCAGGAATCGTAGCCAATGACGATGTGACGATCCAGATTAAGAAGGGTGAGATTTTCGCCATATTGGGGGAAAATGGAGCTGGAAAATCAACATTGATGAGTATGCTCTTTGGCATGTATGAGCCAAATGAGGGTGAAATCTATATCCGTGGGAAAAAGGAGCAAATCTCTTCACCTAGCTATGCAACGAAGCTGAATATTGGCATGGTGCATCAGCATTTTAAGCTAGTCCAAAATTATACTATTACCGAGAACATTATTATGGGAATGGAACCCAAAAAGAAAGCTTTGGGGTTTATTCCTTATGTTGACATATCTAATTCTCACAAGAAAATTGAAGGCCTCTCAAAAAAATACGGATTAGAAGTCGATCCAACGAAGTATATCGAAGATATCAATGTATCCACACAGCAGCGTGTTGAAATCCTTAAGATCTTTTTCGATTAGGAGTGGAGAGATTTTCGCTATTGCTGGTGTTTCAGGCAATGGCCAAGTTGAAATTGCCGAGGCGATTACAGGATTGGCTAAAGTAAGCAGCGGGACAATCAAGCTAGGCGGCAGGGAGATAACCAATGAAACGACCCGTAAACGGATGCTTGCCGGTATTTCATATATTCCCGAGGATCGCCAGCGCTATGGGCTGGTCCTTAATTTTACCTTGGAAGATAATTTGGTTCTTAAAGACTATTTCAAGGAGCCCTTTACCCAAAAAGGCATTTTACATAAAGAAGAGTTTTCAAAATATAGTCACCAGTTAATTGAAAAATACGATGTTAGAGGGGGGCAGGGCAATAAAACGATTGTGCGTTCGATGAGCGGCGGAAATCAACAGAAAGCAATTATTGCCAGAGAAATCGAGCTTCAGTCACCTTTAATGATATTTGTTCAACCGACAAGAGGCTTAGACATTGGAGCAGTTGAAAATATTAATAAACAGATGATTGCCGAACGCGATAAGGGGAAGGCGATTTTGCTGATATCCTTGGAGTTAGATGAAATAATGACATGTGCAGATACTATTGGCGTTATTTATAATGGAGAGCTGCAAAAGACTTAGCGATCGCAGCGCTGGTTTTTGGAAACTGGAATATATTTCCGACTTTGGGAGCGTGTTTACTCTTTGGCTTTGCCAAGTCGGCAGGCTATTTCATTGTTCAGAAATTACAGATGCCAAGCAGCTACTCTGACTTGGTAATGATATTGCCATACGTATTAACCCTATTATTGTTAATATTCTTCTCAAAGCATAATCGCTCGCCAAGAGCGCTTGGAGAAATATATGACAAAGGAAAACGGTAAGGAGATAATCTATGAAGATAAGATTTTATAATGCCAGAATTCTGACGATGGCGGATCAATTTAATGTGATTGAGGATGGCGAATTATGGGTAGAAGGCAATCGCATCACCTATGTAGGAGAGCCAAAGAATAGTGAGATCCAGATGGTCTGGGATAGGCAGATCGATGTTAATAAAAATCTGCTGATGCCTGGATTTAAGAATGCTCATACACATTCGGCAATGACATTTTTACGCTCCTACGCAGATGACCTTCCCTTATTAGAGTGGCTTAATCAACAAATATTTCCGATGGAAGCCAAGCTTAATGGCGAGCATATTTATCATTTATCAAAGCTTGCCATCATGGAATATCTCACCAGTGGAATAACAGCCAATTTTGATATGTATCTCACCCCCGACACCATAGCGTTAGCGTCTAAGGACTGTGGCTATCGGACGGTTATGGTCGGCGGATTAAATAATTTCACTCAGTCACTGGAGCTGATTGAGGAATGGTACAACAAGTACAATCATTATAATGAATTGATCAGCTTCATGTTGGGCTTTCATGCTGAATATACCAACTCGAAAGAATTGCTTAAAGGAATGGCAGGCTTATCAGAAAAGTATCAGGCGCCTGTGTATACCCATAATTCCGAAAGCCTTGAAGAAGTCAACGAATGCATAGAGCGCAACGGTATGACGCCAACAGCATACCTTGACAGCCTAGGTATGTTTAATTATGGCGGTGGCGGCTACCATTGTATTCATATGACCGATGAGGATCTTAAGATATTCAAAGAAAGGGGGTTATCCGTAGTCACTAATCCCGGCTCTAATTTAAAGCTTGCAAGTGGCATCGCGCCAATACATCGGATGATGGAATTAGGCATTAATGTGGCAATCGGCACAGATGGGCCGGCAAGCAACAATTGCCTTGATATGTTTAGGGAAATGTTTCTGGTGACGGGGTTAGCTAAAATAAAAGAGAAGAATGCCGCAGTGGCAGGTGCCAATCAAGTTATTTATATGGCAACTGTCGGCGGTGCAAAAGCTATGGGGCTAAATGACTGTGACACACTTGAAGTAGGGAAATTAGCGGACATTATTATGATAGATCTGAATTGGCCGAATATGCAGCCCATCAATAATATCACGAAAAATATTGTATACAGCGGTAGTAAACAAAACGTAAAAATGACGATGGTCAATGGGAAGATTCTATATGAAGACGGTAAATTTGACATTGGAGTATCCACCGAAGAGGTTTATGAAACAGCGAATTCAATCATAAAGGGATTTGTAGGAAGCTAGCTAATGTTTTAAGCGCTAAAGTTAAGGAGGAATTGTATGTCTATTATTCGAGATATTAATTTAAAAGATGAAGGCCATCAGCGGATTGCATGGGTCGTCCGCCATATGCCGGTGCTTAATGCCATTGGGGATCGGTTTAGAAGGAAAAACCATTTGCAGGGATTCGTATTGCCCTATCTGTGCATCTTGAGGCCAAAACAGCATACCTAGTAAAAACACTGATGCGTGGCGGTGCCAAGCTATCGGTAACTGGATCAAACCCACGATCGACACAGGATAGTGTATGTGCAGCACTTGCTGATGATGGCGTGGATGTATATGCCATCCATGGTGTTTCACATGAGGAGCAGGTTTCATTTTGGAAAAAAGCGCTATCTGTTCATCCGCATATTATAATAGATGACGGTGCAGACCTGATGAACCTAATGCTTGGCGAATGCAAAGAGTTTGCCGATGATCTGATCGGCGATTGTGAAGAAACCACTTCTGGGGTACAGCGCCTGCGTGGCTGGGAACGGAATGGACGTTTGATTTTTCCTGCCATTCCTGTCAATGATGCGAGGTGTAAATCTTATTTTGATAATACCTATGGTACCGGTCAGACCGTATGGGATGCGATTATGCGCACAACTAACCTCCAAATCAATGGGAAGACGGTAGTTATTGCAGGTTACTCAAGGCAATGTCAATGAATGAAGCGGCAAAATTGGGAGACATCTTTGTCACGGCTACTGCTTGCCGCGATGTTCTTCGCCCAGAGCATTTTGCGGTAATGAAAAATAATGCTATCGTGTCAAATGCAGGTCATTTCAATAATGAGATTGATCTTGATGGGTTAAGGCAAATGTCAAAAGCCTGCCTGCCTTTACGTAAAAACCTCGATGGCTATGTGCTCGCAGACGAACGGACCGTATGTGTCATCGCAGATGGCGGTCTGGTAAATATTGCAGCTGCGGACGGACACCCTGCTGAGATTATGGACATGTCCTTTTCGCTTCAAGCGTTAAGTGCGGAGTATCTGCTGAAAAATAAAAGTACTATAAAAGCCGGCGTTCATAAAATACCGGAGGAGGTTGATATACGAGTCGGGCAATTGAAATTATCTGCATTGGGCGGTGGCTATGATACCTTAAGCAAAGAGCAGGAAGAGTACATGAATCCTCCATTAATATCCAATGATTAGAGTTTACTGCAAATAATTATAATAATTTCATGCTAGCGATTGATTTTAAGGTGACAATGCGGTAAGATAGAGGTACATAGATTCATTGATTGATACCAGTTGTTATGCTCATGTCAGGAGGTGTACATAATATGACCGAGAATTATATTAAACTCAGATGTAAACCAGAAGAAAAAGCAGCCATTTCTCGGGCAGCTACGCAAGAAGGCCGCTCAATCAGTAATTATCTGCTGATGCTTGCCAGACGGGATATGAAGGTTAAAGCAGGGATTTATTTGAAGGACAGGATTGAACGAGTCATCAACGAAGAGATAATGAAAAACGGTAACGTAGAAGCTGATCCGGTGAGTGTTAAGCTTATTCTCACTTTAGATGAAAAGGTAACATTTATTGAGCGGATCGCAGATGAATTGGAAGACAATTATTGGTGGGAATTTGATGGTAATGAATTGACAATAAGTCGTAATGTGGAAATGGATTTGGATATGAGTGAAGAGAGCCTGTAAGGGCTCTTTTTTTGCACCATTGTTAATTTATTTGAATTGAGCTATAATAAAGACTATCAAATGGGAAAAGGAGATATATTAATGTCAGGAAAGTCAAATATCAAAAAACGCGCCTTGATAGGCACTATTTTAGCGGTCGTAATTATTGTCGGATTGATTATTTGGTGGTTTTTCGGAACAGCAGCAGGCTCAAGATCTTTAAAAACGTTACGAAGCAACGTGTCAGGAATTGAAAGAACAGTAACTGTCTACGATATCAATGGCAATATACTCAGAGAGTATAACGGAAGATTTGATGTCGAATACGATGAAAGCCGAATCTTATTTGATGATGAAGATGGAAAGAGGCATGTGATTTATTATACGACCGGCACGGTTATTATTGAAGAGAATTAGCCTCGAAGTGCTTTTTTGAACCTAAATTCTTCTTTTACATATGCTATATGTATGAGAGGAATTTAGGAGGTTATGGGAATGATTATGATTGCAACTGTTCTTCGAGTTGATTCAGGGAGCCTGTTGGTTAGGGATATGAAAACAGGAGACGAGGTTTTGGTTCATTTCCGCAACGCAGATAGATTTAACGTCGGTGATCGCATTAGAATTTTCTACAATGGGCAAATGACATTTAGTATACCACCCCAGATTACAGCTATTTCTATTCAAAAAATACAAGGAGGAGAAGCGCAGTCAGATGAGATGAGGGCGGTGGTGCTTAGAAAAAGCAGGAGATCACTGCTAGTTAGGGATATGCAAAACAATATGCAGATCCGTGTTAACTATCCTTATGCTTATCATTTCTGTGTCGGGCAGCAGATTGTTGTTAGATATGAAACAATAAGATTAAGTGAACCTGCTGAGGTGGAAGCAACAGATATCCGACCGATATGTTAAAATGTAAGAACCTGTAACAAAAACTTAAGAAAAAATTTATTTACATGAGACAATATGGTCTAGTATTTTTGTCGAAAAATGTTATAATAGCTATAGTAAGCATTTCACTGGAGAAAAGGTGGCAGTATGAAGCGAAAGACAAGACGAGGACCGAGTATAGAATTAATTATTCTTATGATATTATGTGTGACGACAATTACCGGCGTAGCCGGATGGGGATATACAGGATATAGATTAAAAGGATCAAATGAGGATTTAAAGAAGAACATTGATTTAGTAGAACAGATGCAAAAGGAGATACAAGATTTAGATTCTAGCATTAATAATCTCGAAGAAAAAATGGGTACTATTGAGGAAGGAAAAGCAACTTTACAATCTGAGATGAGTGATTTAAAAACCCAGAAGGAGTCATTAGAAGGCGAGAAAACCGGTTTAGAAACGGAGCTGGACAATGTGAAGTCTCAACTGGAGGATTTAAAAAAACAGATTGATTCAGGGCAGGTTTCCTCAGGTACTTATTTTGGAAAGCGCCCAGAAAAAATAGTGGCGATAACATTTGATGACGGACCAGGACCATATACAGAAAGGTTGCTGGAAGAGTTAAAAGCAAGAAATGTTAAAGCCACTTTTTTTGTCTTAGGAAACAGGGCTGAGAAGCGTCCTGAAATAATGCAGCGGATGGTGGCGGATGGGCATGAAATAGGGAATCACTCCTATGATCACACGACCTTGACGAACATAACCGAACAAGAGGCAACGGATAATTTGTTAAAATCCACTGAAGCTATTTATAATGCAACTGGCGGGACCAGACCTCAGCTTATGCGGCCTCCGGGAGGCAACTATAACGATATGGTCAAGAAAATCTGCAAAGAAAATGACTGGTCGATCACTCTTTGGACATTGGATACCAGAGATTGGGCCAGTCGTGACAAGACGGCCATCTTAGATGAGATCTTTAATGAGGGACAAAATCAAGTTAAGGACGGTTCGATTCTATTGATGCATGACATATATGAAGTCAGCATTGATGCGTCATTGGAGGCGATAGATAGGTTAAAGGCCGAGGGCTATACGTTGGTTACGGTATCAGAGCTCTTGCACTGGAAATATGAAGGTGCCGAGGCGGGCGTTGTATATAATTAACTAATTATGATCATACCCTCCATTTTTGAAAGGGGAAGGATATGTTTTTCAAACAATTTAGGAAGAGGCTGCCATTAAAGTTAGCTTACTATATTTCATTTCTTTTCTTAATAGTCATACCTATTCTAATTGTATTGGTGGGGGCGCTGCTTGTTATGAATCAACAGTTCAAAAGGCAGGCAGTAGCCAACATTAAGCAGACGCAGGAGACAATTATCACAGAGCTGTCGTCAGATATTAATAATATGTCTATGCGCCTTTCCCATCTAATCTACACAAATAATAATGAAATATTGGAATATGCGTCAGGAACGGACACGGCAGAATGGAGTGTCCGTTATGAATATGAGCAGAAGCTGTCAAAGACTGCGAATCTGGCGTTGGAGCCGGTGAAAGACATTGTTGCGGTGGGCTTTTATATGAGGGCTGGAAGAACAACTTATATTAAAAACGATATTAAACGGACACCCAAAGAAATAAAAGAAGCCGACTGGTATCAAGCGGCTTTAGAAAACCCCAATGCCGTATGTGTCGGCGCATATGATACGAAAGCTATGGGTGACCTTTACACAGGCGGGAAAAGAGATTCACTGATTCTGGTATTTGCGCTATCACCGGATGTGCAGCTGGATCGTTCACAAAAAGTAGAAATGGTCGCTTTTTATCAGTCAGTCAAAGCGGCAGAACGAATCAAGGCATATAATCTGAAATACCAGGCAGGTGAAGAGGGATTTGGGATTACCCAGATTACGGGTGAGAATGGTGAGATTGTTTTTGCCGTACAAGATGAGGAAACTGATTTTTCGGATGGATCATATACATGTGTGCAGTCGCCCATTGAATTTAGTGATACAAACTGGCACATTCGAAGCTACATTAAGACATCGGCGCTGACGAAGGACTTTTGGAGTATCGCCAGAGTGATTCTTGGACTGGCAGTTTTGATTTTTGCTTTAGCTGGTTATTATTCCAGCTACTTTTTAAGAAGTATTGTCAGACCGGTGGAGGATATCAGCACTGGCTTAAAACAGGTCGAAGAGGGGAATCTTGACATACATATAGCAGCAACGGGACAGTTTGAGGTTCGCCATATGATCAATCAGTTTAATGCGATGGTGCGGCGACTGAAGGCTTTGATTGAAGATTATGAGGAGCAGGTTAAGGAAGGCGTGAAAAGTTCAAAGGATTATCTAGCGGTCATGATTAACGGTGATATGACACCGGAGGAGGTCAGTCGGAGATCAAAAGACTTTTTTGTAGATAACTATGCTATCTTAGGCTTTTATTTGAGCAGCTATGATTCGTCATCTAAACTGCTTAACCGCTTTGAAAGGAATCCCAGATTCGCCTCCAGATGTATTGCGTATATGGATAGTAAAGAATTATTTTTGATTTATTACCGTATTATTGAGCAGGATTATATTTCTAACATAAGGCATATGGTCATGGAACTTCAGAAAGCAATCAATAAGGAGTTTGGCGGATATATTTCCGTCTGCATTGGACAGGAGAAGTTAGGATTTACCGAATTTGAACATCAGATAGAAGAAATTCGAAGTAAGATGTGCCTCCGCCATTTAGCTGGCGCCAACGGTATTATTGACCTTAATGAAAATGAGGGCGAGTGGCACATGGTGATTGCATTAGCCGGTGATTACAAGAAGCTGGCAGCCGCATTATATACTGCCGATGAGAAGAATATGATACATGAGCGGGAGAAGATGTTTGAGGGGTTTAGGCATCATGATATGAAGGCTAATCGCCTTCATGCATACGCAGCAATTCTTGCTGTGGCGTCTTGGTTTGATTCTAACAATATAAACTTTTCAAATGTTTTCGGACAGTACAGCAGTTATCTAGAAAAAGTGGAGCGGATTAAAGATGTGAAGGTCTTGAAGCTATGGCTGACCAACTATTTTGCCTGGATTATTGACTATTCGGCAGCTAAACTGGATTTATCGCAAACAGATATCATGATTAAAGCGAAACGATATATGACAGACAATTATGAAAATGCAGATATGTCATTAAGGATGGTGGCAGAACATATAGAATTGAACGAAAAATATTTTACAAATCGCTTTACAAAAGAAACAGGAGAAACTTTTTCTGCATATTTAGCTGAATTGAGAATGCAGAAAGCAAGAAAACTGTTGAAGACCACCAGTTTTAAGGTATACGAAATAGCCAATATGGTAGGATATCGTAATGTTGAGCATTTTAATCGAATGTTTAGAAAATTAAATGGCATGACGCCGATGCAATACCGAAAAACCATGTAGAAGCATGGTTTTTCTAACTTAATGACATAAAAGCTTACAATAAGTCAACTATCCAAAATGATGTAAACTAACAAAATATCAATAAAAATGAAAAAATGAGATGGCAATGTTCAAAGCGGGATGCTATATTGTTGATATTAAAAAAAAGAGGGGTATAATCCTATGAGAAGAAAAAGATTATTTGCAGTAATCCTAGTTTGTTTATTGGTCATAGCTATCTTTATGGGCTGTCAGGATGCTAAAGAAAGTTCAGAAAAATCGGTGGATTCCACTAAGAATGAAGGAAGTGAATTATCAGGGAGCATTACACTTGCTATTTGGGACAATAATCTAAATGACTTTATTGAGCAAAATGATTTGATCGGTAAGTTCCAAGAGCAGTATCCAAATCTGGATGTTGAAATTGAAAAGATCAAGGATGACAGTGAGTACTGGAATACGATGAAGATGCGGGCTTCGGCAAATCAGCTTCCCGATGTTATGTTTAACAAGCCTTTTACATTATCCAGATTCAAAGACTATCTGGTGGATTTATCAGGAACCGAAGCTTATGCCAATAATGAGCTGGCCAAAGCCTATGCAGTCGGAGGAAAGGTGCTTGGCATCCCGATGACTTCTACTTATGAGTATGTGTACTATTGGAAGGATATGTTTAAAGAGGCCGGGGTAGAGGTTCCGACGACCTGGGGTGAGTTTGAGGAGGTTTCAAAGACCTTACAGGATTACTATAGTCAGAAGGATCCGGATTTTATGGCAATCACCTGCGGCTTAAAAGATGAGTGGCCAGATTATCCTTATATGGAATTTATGCCGGCACTGGAATCCGCTAATGGACAGAATTGGAATACGATGGCAGAGCAGGACAGACCCTTTGAGGAGGGCACCGATGTCAATAAATCATATCGAAAAGTACATCGCTTATTTACCTCAGGGGTACTAGGAAAGGATCCGCTGGGCCTTGGAAATGATCAGGCTGTTTCACTATTTGCGGCTAAAAAAGCAGCTATTATTGCATTGGGTGATTGGGGTCTTCAGAACATTAATAATGCAGCTAGTGACACCTCGGAGCTTGGCACCTTCTACCTGCCTGTTAGGGATTCCAAAGACGATCCATATAACGTTGTGGTCCAGGGCGATCATTTTATGAGTGTAACGACACATTCCAAAAATCATGAGGCGGCAATGGCGTTTGTTGAGTGGTTTTCTTCAGAGGAGTGCTATCCGGAATACATCGCTTTTGTATCCTCATCATCTTCAATGACAAGCTTTCCGAAAGAAAAGGACCCGGTTTTAGCAGAGGCTGATGAGATTATCCCAGATAAAGTAATGGTGATGTATGATGGTGGTGGAGATGATTTTACAGCAATTCAAAATGAAACCACATTTGACTATAAAAAGCTGGGCGCCCAGATGCTGACAGAAGACTTTGATTTAGATGAGGCATTTAATGATTTGAATGACAAATGGGCAGCAGCAAGAAAAAAACTTGAGATTGAGTAGTGAGGCGGTTATGAATAGTTTGGAAAAAAAGCAAAGACTGTTTATTGTCGTTTCACTTGTTATCCCGGTTTTGCTGCTCATCGCATTTGTCATGTTTCCGGCTGCCGATTTGCTGCGGATGAGCTTTACCAACTGGGATGGCTATTCTCAGGGAAGTGAATTTATTGGTATTGATAATTACATAACAATGCTTAAGAATAAGGATCTGTGGCTGTCGCTTAAGAACAATGCCATCTATTTTTTGATCCATTTATTGATGATTGCGGTGGAGCTTGCATTTGCCGTATTGCTGATTAGTAAGCTGCGTGCGGCGAAGTTTTACAAAACCATGGTATTCATGCCCTACATTATTAATGGCGTCGCTATTGCTTATGCATTTTCATATTTCTTTTCGCCAATTAATGGCGCTTTTGATGAAATCTTAAGCGTGCTGAATCTGGAATCATGGATCAGGAGCTGGCTATCAGACGCTAAAATCGTCAATTTTGTTCTTGCCTTTGTGTCCTTATGGCGGTATAGCGGCTATCATGTCATCCTCTTTATTGCCGCTTTACAGTCAGTGCCACAGGAGGTGCAGGAAGCAGCAAGGGTAGACGGCGCCGGTTCGTGGCAGATGTTTCGATATATTCAGGTCCCAGCGATTATGCTGATGGTGGATTTCGTTCTATTTGATAATATTAGAGGGGCTCTGCAAGTATTTGATATTCCTTTTGTCATGACTGGGGGCGGGCCTGGCTATGCGTCATCGACATTTACTTTATATACGATTAAGACAGCATTTACTTATGCCAACTTTGGACTTGCCTCGACCATGGCGGTGGCGATTATGATTATGATCGTGCTGGTTTATGTGATCCAGAACCAGCTGATTCATGGCTTGTTATTAAGAGATAGGAGGCGTAAGAATGGTTAGGAGAGTTTCACTTAATGTCTCAAAGCAGCTGATTTGTTTAGGCATGGTAGCCATTGTCATGGCGCCTATTTTACTGACACTGTTTGCCGCATTAAAAACAAATGCGGATATGATACAAACATCGCCCTTGCTATTGCCGGGAATGGATGCCATTACTTTTGATAATTTTAAAAAGGTACTGTCGGATAAATATCTATTGATTGGCTTTAAGAATACGGGAAGCATTCTTTTGGTTTCCCTATTCTTTAACGTGATTTTTGGAACAATCACCGCATATATTATAGAGCGATTCACTTTTAGGGGTAAAAAAATTGTTGTTGCCTTATTTTTTATCGGCATGCTTATCCCTGCTTTTGTGACAGAGATTGCTAGGTTTCAAGTGATCCAAGGATTGAACTTGTATAATACCTTGGGAGCACCTATAATAATCTATATAGCATCAGATTTGATGCAGCTTTATATTTATCGGCAATTCATATCGGGAATCTCCGTGTCCTTAGATGAGGCGGCATTAATTGACGGCTGCTCTTACTACAGGCTGTTTGGCAGAATTATTTTTCCGCTTCTTATGCCTGCCACGGCGACGGTTTGCATTATCAAAGCAATTAACATTATTAACGACATGTATATTCCCTATTTGTACATGCCCAAGAATAAGCTGCGGACGCTGACAACATTTTTAATGAATTATGCAAATGCCCAGCAGGGATCTTGGCAGCATCTTGCTGCGGGTGTCATTATTGTTATGATTCCGACAATTATTATTTATGTTTTTTTCCAAAAGTATATTTTGGCTGGCGTGGCAGCAGGAGCCGTCAAAGAATAACTTATCTAAAAAGGAGGCAAAGCAGACATGAAAGCAGATATCAGATGGTTAGATGATCCCGGGGTATTTAGTGTAAATCAGCTTCCGGCACATAGTGACCATGCCTTTTACCGTAATCAAGAGGAAATGCAAGCTAGAAAGAACACCTTGGCACAATCCTTAAATGGAAAGTGGCGGTTTCACTATTCGGTCAATGCGGTGGAGCGCCCCACAGAATTTTATCAGGAGGGATATTTGGCAGACGCTTTTGATGAAATCAAAGTGCCTTGCCACATTGAGCTTAAGGGCTACGATAAAATCCATTATATTAACACCATGTACCCATGGGAAGGGCATGTTTTTAGAAGACCTGCCTATAGCATGAACGAAGGTGATGCGGCCGAGGGATCCTTTAGCGGCGCAAAGTATAATCCTGTCGGCTCTTACATTAAGCGATTTGACTTGGAAAAGGGGCTGTTAGGGAAAAGGGTTTGTATTTGCTTTGAAGGAGTCGAGCAGGCGATGTATATCTGGCTGAACGGGACGTTTATAGGGTATGCGGAAGACAGCTTCACGCCATCGGAATTTGATCTGACGCCTCACCTCAAAGAAAAAGACAACATACTGGCGGTGGAGGTACATAAAAGAAGTACTGCCGCTTACTTGGAAGATCAAGACTTTTTCCGGTTCTTTGGTATTTTTAGAAACGTGACCTTATATGCGAAGCCGAAGATTCATTTAGAGGATATGTGGGCAAAAACCGTATTAGATGAGGATAATCACCATGGCAGTCTGGCGCTTGAGCTTAACATTTCTTTTGAAGAAAGCCCTGGGGATGTTAAGATCACGCTATGCGATGAAGAAAATCGGATTTGCCTTAAGAAGAGGATCCAGGCAGCAGCAAGATGCTATCTTGAACCGGAAGTTATTCAGCGGATCACGCCATGGGACAATCGGAAGCCTTATTTGTATACATTGCAGCTTGAATTGTTTTCCGCAACTGGTGAATTGGTGGAGGTGGTTCCCTATAGAATTGGCTTCCGAAGAATTGAGATTCAAAATAAAGTGATTTTACTCAATGGAAAAAGGCTGATTTTAAAAGGGGTTAACCGCCACGAATGGAGTGCTGAAAATGGCAGATGTTTAAGTATCGAAGAAATGGGCCAGGATATCGACACGATCCTTAAAAATAATATCAATGCAGTGAGAACCAGCCATTATCCCAATCAGATACCCTGGTATTATATGTGCGATGAAAATGGCATTTATCTAATGGCGGAAACGAATCTGGAGTCCCATGGCTCATGGCAGAAGATGGGAATGGTGGAGCCTTCGTGGAATGTGCCGGGAAGTATCCCGGAATGGAAGGGGGCAGTGTTAGATCGAGCCAAAACCCATTTTGAAACTTTTAAGAATCATGTTTCTATTTTATTTTGGTCGCTGGGAAATGAATCCTATGCCGGGAAAAATATCTTGATGATGAACCGTTTTTATAAGGAAGCAGATGGGAGCCGGTTAGTTCACTATGAAGGGGTATTCCATCATGAAAGCTATCAGGCGGAGATTTCAGATGTGGAGAGCCGGATGTATGAAGCGCCGGATCGTATTAAGATTTATCTAGATAATAAGCCGGCGAAGCCGTTTATTTTATGTGAATATATGCATGTAATGGGTAATTCTGTGGGGGGGATGAGCTCTTATATGGAGCTTTTAGATCAATACGAGATGTACCAGGGCGGTTTTATATGGGATTTTATTGATCAGGCGCTTTTTGTGACTGATGAAGTGACGGGGCAGCGGGTGCTTCGTTACGGAGGCGATTTTGATGACCGCCCCTCTGATTATGAATTTTCAGGAAATGGCATTGTCTTTGCCGATCGAACGGAAAAACCGGCGATGCAGGAAGTGAGGTATTATTATGGACGCTGTGAGTGAAAGGCTTAAGGTTATTTATGGGGATGTTACATTGGGAATACAAGGCGACGGCTTTCATTATATTTTCTCTTATCAGTACGGCGGACCGGAATCGATGGTCATAGATGGAATGGAGTGGCTGTACCGGACGCCAAAACCCACCTTTTGGCGGGCAACTACGGATAATGACAGAGGCAGCGGATTTTCTTTTCACTCAGGCATGTGGCTGGGTGCCGATATGTTTATTCAATGCGTCGCAGTCAAGGTTTATGTGGATGGTGAGAGGATTAAGGAACCTATTGCACCGGAAAATAATAAATATACAGGGAATGAAACAGCGGAGCGGATTCGGATTGTTTTTGTTTATGAGACCAATACAGTGCCTGCGACAAGGGTGGAGACGGCTTATGAAGTGCTTGGTTCAGGTGATTTAGAAGTGTCGGTTCATTATCATGGCAATAAAGAGCTCCCACAGCTGCCGGTTTTTGGTATGCGTTTAATCATGCCAACATTGGCGGCAGGATATAAGTACGAGGGGATTAACGGGGAGACTTATCCGGATAGGATGGCTGGTGGCGCTCCGGGGATTTATGAAATACAGGGTCTTCCGGTTACCAGATATCTGGTGCCTCAGGATTGTAATGTGCATATGAAAACTAAATGGCTGGAGGTTTACCGAGATACGGTCAAGGACAATACATTAAAGGCGGTCGGAATGCATGGTTTGAGGTTTTCTTGCGTGGACAAGGAATTCGCATTCTCATGCCTTCCGTATACAGCAGAAGAATTGGAAAATGCTACGCATCATGAGGAGCTTCCGGTTCCGAGAAGAACGGTGGTGTCAATCCTAGGAGCGGTCAGAGGCGTAGGCGGCATTAATAGCTGGGGTGCAGATGTGGAGCCGGCCTATCATATTGATGCGGGGGAGGATATACGTTATTCGTTTAGGATTTCTTCGCTTAAGTAGTAGATTATTTATGAAACGCTGCAAATGATAAAGACGTACTGTATAGTATGCTAATCAGAAGCAGCGTTTCATTTTCAATTAATCAAAGTAAAGAAATTTCAAATATGATTTGCAAACAAAAACCCTTGTTCATTGGCATCGCGAACCTTACCGATGTTGCGGCAGTCGCCAATAATGTGCGTTTCCAATGCTATGCCGAAAAACTGCGCTGCTTCTTCACTTAAGGGAGTAAAGCCGGTAGCAAGGATGACCTGATCCGCTTGAATGTGTCCCGTATCACCGCTTTTCGTTTTGATAATCACATGATCCTTTGAAATGCAGTTGCAACTGGTTTCGGTCAAGCAGGAGATGTTCGCGCTAGCAGAAAGATGCTCGTCCAAAGCCATATCATAAGCTTTGTTATCCTGTTTGTGAAGGCGGTCGGACAATTCGATTACCGTAATTTGACGCACCCCGTCATCCAAATCCAAAGCAAGCTCGCAGCCCACGGTACCACCGCCGATGATTACAATCTGCTTTGGTAGATCATTAAGTACAGGATAAGCATCCACCGCCAGCATTGCGAACTTTGATCCGGGAATTGGCGGTATCACCGGCTTTGCCCCAAGGGCGAGAAACAATACATCGGGCGCCAGATTCTTAATCATTTCCGGTGTTGCGGTGCGGCATTTCTCAACATGCAGACCACTTTTTTCGATCTGACGAACAAGATAGTTACGATACCGCAGTAGATCCTGCTTGTGTGCGCTGTATTTTGAGCAATTGGTCTGCCCTCCCAAATGATCACTTTGTTCAAACAATGTAACGCCGTGCCCTTTTCGATGCGCGGACCATGCCGCCATCATGCCGGCAGGGCCGCCGCCAATGACGATAACCTTTTTGCGCTGTTGCGCTGGAGTAGGCGTTTGTGGAATATAGGGGTCACGCAAGTAGCGCATATTTACTGAACAGTATTGATTATGCCGGTCGGTGGTCCAATGAAAACAGTAAGTACAGCGGAGACAAGGCACAATATCATCTTCTCTTCCTTCCATGGCTTTTCGAATCCAATTGGGGTCGGCCAGCATTGCGCGTCCAAGGGTGACCAAATCGGCCTTTCCCTCATGAATAATCTGCTCTGCCTCATCTGGCGTCATGATCGCCCCAACAACAGCAACCGGTATATTGACAGTTGATTTTACTTGAGTAGCAAAGGTCACATTAGTCATATGATCCTCCAGCTGCGTTGTCGCCATATGTATACTGCCTTTTTTATTCATATCAGTACCGGCAGAAATATTTACCATGTCTATATATGGCTCACAATCTGAAATGAAGTGGAGCACATCATCAAATGAAATCCCGTTCTCAATCCATTCACAGGCGCTAATCCGCATATCAATAGGAAAATCACGCCCCACTGCCTCACGAACCGCCTTTACGACCTGAAGCGGAAATCTGGCTCTGTTTTCATAGGCTCCACCATATTGATCCTGTCGTTTGTTCCAAGCCGGAGAAAGAAACTGAGGAATGAGCCAGCCGTGGGCAAAGTGGAGCATTATCATATCAAAACCAAAGTTTTTCGCATCCTCGGCTGTTTTTGCATAGGCACGGGTAACACGCTGCAAATCATCTTCTGTGGCGGCACGTACTGGATAACCTTCCGGGTTCGTCTCGTCGATGGGCCCGATTGCTATGCCACTTCGTGACCAACGGCCCATATGAATCAGTTGAGCAGAAATATAACTGCCGCCCTGCTTCATATAGTTAAGCAGATGCCTGGTCTCTTGGCGGTTTTCCTTGGCAAATTCGTTGGCCCCTACGAAGAAAAGGCCACAAGGATCCTCCACACTTACACTGCCCATAACTGTGATGGCGCCCTTTGAGCGATATATTTCAGGAGGCAGCTTCTGACCGCTGATTGGCGCAACAACGATTCGGTTTGAGAGCTGGAGTTTGTTGATTTGAATCGGTTGAAAAAGATTTTTATATTTCATAATTGCCCTTTCTGTTGATTTGTAATTATAATACATTTAATATACTTATATCTTTATCGGCGTTTCTTCCACGCCATAGAGATAGGCGCAGATAAAGCCGCCGCACAGCGCAAGCGCAAAACAAACTAGGTATTGCGGCAAGGTAAGGAAAAAGCCGGGAAGATTAAAAATACCGTTTGCCAATGCAGTGGATTTTACTTGAAGGAGCATCGAAATAGCACCGACAATCGCTCCAACCCCAATCATTGGCACTAATGGCCGCTTATAGCGAATGACAACGCCGTACAAAGCCGGCTCGCTGAGTCCAAATATGACACCCAGAATGCCTGCGGAAACAGCCAGTGCCCGATCCTCTTTTGATTTAATCCGAAGAGCACATCCGAAGGCAATGCTTCCAAGGATTGTTGTTGATAAATGAAGGATAGGAAATAATACGTCAAAGCCATATGCGGATAGATTGGTCAGTGCCAGTACCACTAACACTAAGTGCATACCGGTCATAACAAACAGACTGGCAAATGCGCCAACAACCAGACCGGCAAGAATGGGAACACTGGTGTAGAGCCAGTTGAACACGACTTCAAAAAGAATGGATAGGTAGCTGCCCACTGGCGCTGTCACGATGATACTGATTGGCGCTGCGATAAAGAGCACCAGAAACGGAGCCAAAGATGTTTTGATAACATTAGGTATGTATTTATTGACAACCTTTTCTACAAAATAAACCACCCATGCGGACAAAAGCATCGGAAATACGGATTGGGAATAATTGACCAATCGTACGGGCAGACCGAAAAATGTGGCAGAGGCCATGCTGGAATCGGCCATCGCCAGAAAATCAGGATGTAGCAGAATCATTGCAATCATAGCTGTAATATATGGGTTAGAGCCTAAAAAGCGTGCCGAGGAAAATGCAATCAGAATGGGGTAAAAATATAGACCTGCCATACTCATGGTATTTAAAATGATGTAGGTGGAACTTTCAGGACTCAACCAGTTAAACTGGTTAATGAGAGCCATGATGCCTTGGAGCAGACCACACGCGATGAGCACAGGAATCAATGGGGTAAATACGCTGGAGAGAAAATTGAGGATTTGATCCTTTATGCTTTTCTTGACATTCTTCTGGGTAAGAACAACAAGCTTCTCCATCTCCTGACAAACGCCTTCTAGATCATGCAGCAGAACAACTTGACAAATTGTTCCGCTCATTGACACGCCTTTGACCATCTCAATGCTTTCAAGCGCCTTTTTGTTTACTTTTTTCTTATCCGCCACATCAATTCTCAATCGCGTCATACAATTCATATAGCTGATTATATTTTCATTTCCGCCGACAAATTCAATGATTTTTTCTGCAGCTTCTGCATGTGTCATAATAATCTCCATTCCGCCGCCAAAGTCGGCGGCACAAATAGTAATGAAAAATAGTTTTCATTATCGTCAAATTGTTTCATATGAACCATTCATTTTTTTCTCACTAATCTTCCTTGATTCGTTTGGCGTGAAGCAGTAAATATCCCACTTCAGCATCGGGTAATTCAATATCAAATTGACGAGCAATTGTTGAGAGTGTTGAGTGAAGCTTTTCATAATCCTCGGGATAGAGCTCAATGATATGACTTAGAAGGTCATTTGTTATATATTTCCCTTCATATATACGGTGCACCGCATACTTACAATGAAGCAGCAGTCTTTGATAGCCAAATGATGTGGAATCCGAAGATAAGTGAAAGGATTCAAGGATATGATCAATGATTGCTTGGATCACAGCTGTTTTTCGGCGGGTCACCGATACATGCTCGCTCATGTGTGCCGCTTGAATGTGTATGGCTGTAATTCCAATTTCCCCCTGACACAGCTCAATACTGTATAGGCTCCTGACGGCTGTGATAATGCGCTCTGCTACTGTGTATTCCTTCGGGTAGAGAAGATTAATTTCCGCATTAAAGGGATGCTCAAAGTCAAGACCGTTTTTTTGCCGCTCAATCGCAAAAGAGAGATGATCCAACAGTGAGACATGAATATTCTCATTTAAAACCCAACCATTATCAATCTGGCCTTTCATCAGCTGTTCCGCAATCATGCCCGCCAGTCGGGGGTCACTTTTTTTCAGCAACCGCTCGAAATTCGTCTTGTTTTCCTGATCCTTTAATATAAAAATTTGTTCTACTAGATCTTCACGCATAAATTTAGTTTTTGCTTTGCTATGAAATCCTACACCCGGTCCCACAAGGATAAGCCGGTCATCATGTTCGTCACGTGCCATGATGACATTATTACTAAGTATTTTTTCAATTTTATACATTTTCGTCACCTCATAATACAAAAACAGGGTCACAAGTTAATATCTAACTCATGCCCCTGTTGGGTCACACGCTTAGTGTTGAATCATGTGGAACTGAAGCTACCCTCCTTCTTCTTAAAAATCATGTCAGGGTAAACAAGACGGTGAATTGATTCATGCCTTGCCGTTACACATCAATTCCTGAATTAATTATACCAAAATCATTATTATTGTCAATAGTAATAATTTGTTAATTTAAGGGTAAGGTTACTTAAGAACAGATGGCCGCTTTTTAAGGCTGTGCGCACCACTGTGCGAAAGTGTCAGCATCCCAAGTTTTTGGATAATCTAAATATTTGCGGAAGATATACTCATCATATGCCTCGCCTTTTTCCCATTGTTCCATGAATTGCGGCACAGCCTCCCAAAGTTGCTTGAGTGCTGGTGAATTGTGAATATTGTTGTGCGAATAATTACCGAGGCACTTATTGGTCAATAGTTCACCGTCCATGAAGCCATGACCTAGGAGCAGTTCAGCGAGCTGCGGCGACATATCACCTCCGCGCGGCGCAATCGCAGCGTAATGTGCGCCTGTGCCTGTGAGCCACTTGTGGTTGTATTCCCACAGCGAAGCGATATCGAACCGCTTTGCGCCTTTTATGACCTGTGAGGCAAGCAGTGCTCCCTCCATTGCGGCACCGATGCCACAGCCGTTGGAGGGATTACTCTGGAATGCGGCGTTGCCAATGACCATGAAACCGTTTGTCACCATCGAATCAAGTGGCATGCCATTTATAGCGACCCCGCCGCCGCCACGCAATTCTTCTTTATTTACCTGTGGCAATGCGTCTGCCATCTCTGCCGCGACTTCCTTGGCCGAGACAGCGGAGCCTTTTAACAAAACAGCTGCACCGATACCGACAACATCTTCGTCATGAAAGTGGATCCAAGAGTAACCGTTCGGATAAATAAGACGGTAAAGATCACGAAAAGGCGGGGTCGTTTCGCCAGGAAGCGTTTTGCGGCAGCTGCGTACCGTGTGATAAGCTTGCCACAATTCCGCATCGGCAAGGGAACGACCGATAGCTCCGTTTTTGAGCATTTGACGCAAAACACCTGCACCACCTGTCGCATCCACGACTAGGTCAGACTCGATTTCTAAGGTTTCATTTTCTTTTTGAACGATCAGTCCGGTCACGCACAGTTTATGTATCTCACCTTCAAGTTGACCTCTCAATGCGACGGCCTTATGTTCTAAAAGAATTGTCGCACCGGCTGCAAGTGTCTGCTCAAGCTGTGCGGCAGCTAGTGTCCGGCGATCCGTCAGGACATTGTGAAAATCGGCTTCTGTCGCAGTTTTGGCAGAGTAATTGGAGGTGTAAAAGGGCAATTCGGTGATGCGGTGCGGCTCGTATAAGCCATCTGCCGTGGCACCATGGGATTTGACACCCGGCCCGACAAAACGGTTCCCCATTGGCTCGGGAATGGGGAGTCCGGCGTTGCGCAAAACACCGATATCCATTGCATCCGACCAGTTGTGACCGGTGCACAAATCCTCCTTCGATTTTTCCTCGTACACGGTTACGGAAATCCCCGCATTTGCGAGTTCCTTTGCGAGTAACAACCCGCCGGGACCGGCACCGACAATATGGATGTGGTTTGACATGGCAATTCTCCTTTACAATGATTTTATGGGCAATTGGTCAAAGCGGATATGCTCATAACCTTATTGCCAAACCCATTGAATTCATTGGGTTTTCGCTTCATATTTAATTATACTCAGAAAATAATTACTTAAATAGATTTAATCGAGTTATTAAATCTGTGAAATGCAGGAATAATAGGGAAGAGTATCTCAATTACTAAATTGATAAATAAAAATTCTGTTATTAAGTAATATGTTACAAATATAACAGAAAGTATTATTGCTGTCAATAAAACAAAGACTTATTATGGAATTAGCTTTTTCACAAAGTTTGGGTTATAATAAAACCATCACTAAGGGGGGATAAAAATGGCCGATTATAAAGAAATGACTTGTACCCTTGCCTGCAACAAGTTGAAAAGAAAAATTCCTTACGGATGGGACTTAAATATATATCGAGGCTGTGAGCATGGCTGCAAATACTGCTATGCAATGTATTCCCATGATTACTTGGATTCTCAGCAGTATTTTGAAGACATTTATGTAAAAACGAATATTGTCGAGCTGCTGGAAAAACAGTTAAGCGGTAAATCCTGGAAGCGGGAGGTCGTCAATATTGGTGGAGTGACAGATAGCTATCAGCCGGCAGAGCGAAATTATAAACTGATGCCTGATATCCTGCGGCTTATTCCAAACTGATGAAGGAAAAGATCAAGCAAACAGAGTATCGGCAAATAACATTATTTGATGTACCAGAGGTGGATTTGTAATGAAAGATGTAAAAAGAGGCTTTGTTGAAAAAGATATCATTTGGTTTGGCAGTGAGTGGAAGGATAGAATGTCTAATGCCGGGGAAGAGTTGTTTTATCTTCTGAATCGGGGCTACGATCTAAAAACGGCATCGACCTTCATTGGAAATCATTATTTGCTATCAGAACGACAGCGTTTGGCGCTTGCCAGAATGGTGTCTTCACAAAATAGTTTGGCATCTCGCCAGAAAAGAGAGCTTAGACCGAACGCATTGCTTAATCATGTATATATAGACGGATTCAATACGATTATTACCCTTGAAGTGGCACTGTCCGGTTCTCTGCTGCTTAAGGGGATGGACGGCGCTATCCGGGACTTGGCGGGGTTAAGAGGAACTTATCGAATTGTCGATAAAACCTGGCGGGCATTGGCGCTTTTGTTAAAAAGAATGGATCATTTAGGGATCAAAGATGCGGTTATTTATTTGGATCAGCCAGTCTCAAACTCAGGCAGACTAAAGGCTCTAATTCTGGACATGGAAAAAGATTACCAAGTAAACGTTCGGGTTGAGCTGCTCAATGATGTAGATAGAGTGCTTTATGGCAAGGAGAATGTAGTGACTTCGGATGCGATTATCTTAGACAATTGCGCCAGCTGGTTTAATCTAAGTGGGCAGATTATTGAACAGGATATTAAGGAAGCTTGGGTCTACACGATTGCAATCTAAGATTGTTTCAATAGTGTTCGCACATAGGGGGCAAGCTTCATCAGCTTGCCCCCTATAAAATGTCACATCTTTATCATTTTGCCCAACGTTTCAGCTTCGGAAAGTATTCCTGCATAGATTTCCTCGCTTCATCAGCATTGGCATAGGGATTGCCATTTGAAACAAAGGGAATGCAGGTCTCGATCATCTCGTCCATGGTCTCCTCTTTGAAAAAAGCCCCATTGCCAAAGCAATGGCAACAATAGTCGGTATTTCTAGTTCCGTCAGCATTAGTTCCGAAATCCTCATCCTTAGTCAGCGGCATACCACAGCTTTGGCAAAACATCATCCCGCTCGCAATGGGAAACCACAATTCCAATCTATTGGAGTCATCAGGATGTGGATATCGTTCGTGTACCGTGCCCACAATAGTAATGCTTGGATCATTTGTCAGCGGACCAAAGACTTCGCCGTATGTTTCCAAAGTGCAATCTGCGACAAGATATGTCTGTGCCGGAATGACCCACTTTGTCCATCCGGTTGGTGCGACGGCATCTACGTCAGCTTCACAGCCGGCCAGATATCTGCCATTCTCATCCCAGCGTTTATTTAGCTCTCCGACATCGTTCATGGCACCCCAAACACCGGCAACATCGCCATTGTCACTATGTCTGATCACAGAAAAGATTTCTGGAAATTTCGGAGCGGCTTCACTCCAAATGGGAGGAACCCATTCGTGGGGATTTAATGCCGATCCTTCTTTCATCTTGCCGATCACGGCGAATTCGTCTTTATACATAATTTTTGTATCCATTATTTAACACTCCTTTTGATTTTATATGCTATTATTGTAAACCATATAAACTGACAACAGTGTGTCATATTATGAATACTTTTTTAGTGATTCCTGCAACTTCTTTTTAATGATGGCCTTGATGTGCTGTGGCTCAATCACCTCAATATACTCGCCAAAAGAAAGGATAGCCCCATATACCCATTCATTCTCAGTCCATGTGGCGGTTACGGTAAAACTGCCATCCTCATTCTTGCTGACCTGTGCTTCGTCAAATTCATCTAATACACGGTAAGCCATCTCGGGTTGAATTTTCAGCTTTAAGGTGACATTGCCTATAGTGTGGGTTTCGTCAGGACTGCCTTTTGGTAAGTCCGGCAATAGCCCCAGATGTTTAGCAACTTCATCGGTCAATACAAGGTTCTTCATTCTTATCAGCTTAAACATCCGGAGTTCATTTCTTGTCAGACAAAAACCCTTCACATACCATGACCGGTGCTTAAACCAAAGCTGGAAAGGTTCAATGCGGCGATGCGTTTTCTCGCCATAAGTGCTGTAATAATCAAAAGCCACGATACGATGTTCCAAAATCGCTGTTTTTATCGTGCGAAATAGGTTTTCATTGCGGTAGCCCCAATCAGAAAAATCCACTTCAAGCCAATTGACGGCATCCTTGTTAAAAAGCGATGAGAGCTTGCTTAATACATCTGCCGCACCATCGGCTTTAACAACCGAAAGCCCTTGTAGCGCCGATAGAATTTCGGTTTGCTCATTTTCACTCAGGAGCGACTTGTTCAATACAAAATTCTCAATAAGACTGATTCCGCCACCTTTTCCTTTGCTAGTATAAATCGGTATTCCGGCAAGGGAAAGGGTGTCGATATCGCGGTAAATGGTACGCTTAGAAACCTCAAACCGCTCTGCCAGTTCTTTGGCTGTGACAATTTTTTTATTCATCAGGATATAAATGATCTCAAATAATCGATTTATCTGCATTTTTAATCACCCTTTGATCTAATTTTCGGAATAGAATAAAGATAAAAGTATATTTTGCGGATGGTTTCCGAAATCCTTCCCAAATATGGTGAGCCCGCCTTTGTTTTTGGCATCCTTTGCGATGCCGATTCGGATGGTGATAAAGGGGGAGCTCTTAAGCTGCAAATCAGTGAGGTTAACATCAGATAGCTTTTCGCCGTCGATTCCGGTGTTGGTGTTGGTTATCCGCAGATGCTTCAACAGACCGTATTGGCTATAGTTTTCATCCCACCACTTTGGCGTCAGCTTCCCCCTGACATCCGAATAATTCCCTGGGCTTGTGAAGGTTCCGACGGGAATCCCGTTGATGGAAAATGTTATATCGCTTGGCCAGGTATTATTAGATATTGGGAATTCCGAAGCGATCTCCAGAGACATCTCAAGCATTTCCGGGTGCTGATTATGTTCTAAAGTATTGGGGATCTTGTATTCCACGTATCCATCGGAAAACCATAGCAATGACGCATTGATCCGTTCGTTAGAAACAAAAACCCGGGGATCGTCAAGCTTTTCAATTATTTTCTCGCTGCTTACCAGTCCACAGCTGGGAACGACATCAAAATCGGAGAAATAACCGAGCTTAATTTCGCTCGTTATTTTTTTATAAGGAAGATATATTTTTTTAGGAAAATTAATATTAGCTTTGTCTATGCGCAGGGTATAGACTTTTTTTCGCTGATCGGAGGAAGCATAGGATTTGCTTAAATGGATCAGATTTGCATTCTCCAAAATCTTAATATGCCGTGACATGATCGCTTTACTGATGTCCATTGCCTTGGCAAGCTCGCTTACGGTTGATGGCGTGTCTGTAAGCAGGTTGAGAATCTTGAGTCTGGTCTCAGAAGCCAAAGCTTTATAGACATCTAATGAGGGTGCATCTAAATATAATTGCATCATTTATCCAACCTTTCATTAAAAATAAGTTCTAAGAATAGTATACTATATTTTGTTCAAAATGCAAGAGGTTAATTTAAGTTCTAATATTAGTTAACTGGTTTTGACTGTAAAAATACACAAAAATAGAGGTTGACACGGATAGATATTGATGATAATATATAAAAAACGGGCTAATAATAAAAGTTAACTAAGAAACAACAAAAATAAGCAAACTTCTAAGTTAACTAAAAAGTCAACGAATAACAAAAAGAACAAACGAAACGTAAACAAAAGCGTAAACGAAACGTGTAGGAGGATTATTATGAGAAGAAGGATTTTATCTGCAGGAATAGTTATGGTTCTTTTATTAACAATGGTTTTAAGCGCTTGTTCTGCGAATAGCGAAGATACGAAAGGAGCAACAGCGGCTTCGTCCAGTGAAAAGACAGAAGAGCCCAGCAGTGAAAAGACAGTGGTAACATTTTGGAACGGATTCACCGGCTCTGATCAGGCCACGCTGGAGGCTCTGGTTGATGAGTACAACCAGACAAATGATAAGAACATCGAAGTTGAAATGAGTATCATGCCGTGGGACAGCCTCTACCAAAAACTTTCAACGGTATTGCCGGTGGGGGAAGGGCCGGATATGGTGGCGATGGCCACTGAGAGAATCGGAACATATGCCGAGCCAGGCGCTTTCGTAGATGTGAGTGATGCCTATACAACCGGCATTATTGATGAATCGGTGGTGCCTGGAGCGCTGCAGGAGAATTTGAAATACAATGGAACTTACTATGGAGTTCCGATGAACTTTGCGACATTACTGCTATATTACAATAAAACTATTTTTGAAGAAGCCGGTCTGGATCCGGAAAGCCCGCCAACCAATTGGGACGAATTAGAACAGTATGCGCAGCAGATTGTTGATAACACAGATTGTTATGGGTTTGATATGGCAGTAAAGGAAACAACGCCGATGTGGTGTATCATGCTATGGGGTAACGGCGGTGATATAATTGAAGATGGCAAGGCGGTTTTTAACAGTGAAGAAAATATTGAGACAATTACGCGCTGGGCGGAAAACATCAGAGATAAAAAGTTTGGTCCGGAAGTATTAACCGGCGGTGAAATCGACAAACTGTTTGAGAGTCAGAAGCTGGGAATGTATTTCTGCGGACCATGGGCAACGGGCGGCTTTGAGGATGTCGGAATAGATTTTGGCGTCGCACAGGCACCAGAAGGACCGGTACAGCAGGTGACACAGGCGAATGCGGTAGGTATGTACTTGACTTCATCTAGTAAGCAAAAGGAAGCGGTTTATGATTTCTTTAGTTGGTGGAATTCGGCGGAAACACAAGTCAAATGGAGCCTTGGAACTGGTTTCCCACCGGCTAGAACGGATTTAGAGAATGATGAAAGACTAGCCGAGAACCCATACATTGAACTATTTTCAAAACCAGCTAATGAAAGCCAGATGTATCTGCAGCAGCTAACGAACTTTGCAGAAATTGATAATCAGGCGATTGTTCCGGCTTTTGAAAAGATTCTCTTGGAAGGTGCCGATGTTAAGACTGCTTTGGACGAAGCGAATGAACAGATCGAAGCGCTGTTAGAATAATATCCAAAAGGGGCATAAAGTGCCCCTTTTGGATTCACCTCTAAGCCAAGAAAAGGAGTGCATGATAAATGAAAACAAGATCTTCTTTTGGGAAAAAGAGAGAGCGAGCAGGGCTTTTATTTGTTGCTCCGTCGATGCTTATATTGATCGTATTTGTATTTGTGCCATTGCTCATTTCCGTTGCTTTTAGCTTTTTTAAATTTGATATGATGTTTAACAACTTTAAATTCTTAAACCTTGATAATTATACAAAGCTATTATCGAATAGCAGGTTTTTTAATGCGCTATGGAACACTGTCTATTATACAGTCTGCACCGTGCCCCTGAATATCGGACTAGCGTTAATTGTAGCGGTTCTAGTCAAACGGCAAAGCTGGTTTGCCCGTTTTTGTAAGTCGGTATTCTTTATTCCGGCGGTTTGCTCCATGACGGTTATTTCTATTGTCTGGAGTTTTTTGATCAATAAAGATATAGGTGTATTCAGCTATTGGATGCAAGTCCTCGGGTTTAATACGGTCGACCTTTTAAACAGTCCTACATGGGCGATGCCAACTGTTATCTTAGTAGGTATTTGGAAGAACTTTGGATTCTATATGGTGATTTTACTAGCTGGCCTTAATGGCATTGATGAATCTTATTATGAGGCGGCAGAGATAGATGGCGCTTCAGGACTACGAAAATTTTGGGGGATAACGGTTCCGATGCTGATGCCAACCCTTAGTTTTACAATTGTAAATTGTATCATTGGCTCCTTCCAGGTATTTGACCAAGTTTATATCATGACCAAGGGCGGACCATTATTTAGAACACAGACGTTGGTACAGCTGATTTACAGTACCGCTTTTGAATCCTTTGATATGGGGTATGCTTCAACAATAGCGGTAGCCTTGTTTGTCATAACTTTCACTGTTTCTGTTTTAACCTTTAAACATTTAACCAGAGATGAAGACAGTCTGGCATAAGGAGGGGCAAGAAAGTGAAGAATAAAACTAAAAAATCAATGAGTCGTATCGTCTCGTACTTAGTGCTGGCATTTTTATTATTTATAGTTTTATACCCGTTTATCTGGATGCTGGTGACCTCTTTTAAGGCGGAAGCGGATATTGTATCTTTCCCCCCAAGGCTCTTTGCGGGTGAATTCAGCCTTGACTCATACCGGGATATTTGGAACCGGATTCCGTTTCTGAAATATTATAAAAATACAGTTATTTTTGCTTTGTCAGTATCATTGATTTCACTTAGCTTAGATACTATGGCAGGATATGCCTTTGCCAGGATGAAGTTCAAAGGAAAGAACGTCATGTTTTTGCTGGTGATGGGAACGCTGATGGTGCCTTATCAGGTGATCATGGTGCCATTGTTTGTCGAAGTTTATAAACTGGGCTTGATTAACACTTATGCAGGGATGATATTACCACGCGCCACTAATGCATTCGGGATATTTATGATGCGCTCGTTCTTTATTTCACTGCCCACTGGTCTTGAGGAGGCGGGAAGGATTGACGGTGCGGGAGAATTTAAAATATTCCGGAAGATTATGCTGCCACACTGTAAACCGGCAGTTATCTCGCTGTTTATTTTCCATTTTATGTATCAGTGGAATGATTTATTGTATCCATTAATCATGACGACTGATGACAGTAAGAAGACTCTGGCAGCAGGGATTGCCTCATTTATGGGAACGCATGTGGTTGAATATGGGGTTATTATGGCCGGTGCATGTTTATCGATATTGCCGATTTTAATAGCGTACTTGTTTGCCCAAAAGCAATTTGTACAGGGAATAGCAATGTCCGGCATGAAAGGATAATGGCAAGATGAATATAATAGAAGTCAAAACAAACAAATCGGAAAAAGAAATGAAACCGATGCTATTCGGTCATTTTATAGAATATATGCGAGATTGTATCATTGAGGGCATGTGGTCTCAGATTTTGAAAAATCGAGGCTTTGATAAACGCAAAAACATTCCCAAGGGAGTTGTGGATGGAAATCCCAATGTAGCAGAGCACTGGTTTCGGACGGGATATAAGAATTCCTTTGAAATATCTTTAGACGACAGGGAAAGTATTGCCAAAGATGGACATGCACAAAAGATCAGATGCTTTAACCATTATGACGGTTTTATAGGTATTGCCCAGAGAAATCTGCATTTTGAAAATGAACCTTATCAGGGCTATATCTGGATAAAGGGTGAGGAAGGCACCACGATCAAGCTCCTCATTAAAGACGACTTAGGTGTGGTATTATTTAAGGAGACCGTTACGGCAGATATGAAGTGGCGAAAATATCAATTTGAATTCGCGCCAAAGGATCTGACAACAGACGGGGTTTTTGAAATCAGACTTCTTAAGACCGGTTGCGTATGGCTGGATGGGGCATCGATTATGCCAAAGGACAATATCGGCGGGATTTGGCCGGAAGTATACGAATGCATAAAGGAACTAAATATCCCGATCATTCGCTTCCCCGGCGGCTGTTTTGCAGATGTCTATCATTTTACCGATGGTATTGGCAGGGTGGATTTAAGGCCATACCGTTTGAACCGGTATTGGGGGGACTATCTCGATAACAGCTTTGGAACTGATGAATTTGTAGCGCTTTGCAAAAGGCTTGGCTGTGAACCGATGATATGCGTCAACTTTGGCAGTGGAACACCAGAAGAAGCAGCAAGCTGGGTCGAATACTGTAATGGTGCTGCTGATACAAAATATGGTCGTCTTAGATCACTAAATGGCCATGAGGAGCCCTATCATATTAAATATTGGGACATTGGCAATGAAATATTTGGAGAATGGGAAGTTGGCCACAGTAATGCCAAAGAATATGCCGAAAAATATCTTGAATTTCACTGGGCAATGAAAGCTAAGGATGACACGATTGTCTTTATGGCATGCGGCGGCGACGGTGATGACCGCTCTCAGGCATGGAATCAGACAATCGCTAGTATTATTGGGGACCGTATGGATGCAGTATGCCTGCATATGTATGCCCAAAAAATGACAGAACTTAAGCCGCACGATAATAAAGATGTCTATTATGCCACGGTAGGAGCGGTAAAAAAATATGAAGAAATATTGACAGAAAGCTACCGCGCCATTAATGCCGGCAATGCCCAAAAGCAAAAGCTGTTGGCGGTGACGGAATATAATCTGGGAACGTTGATTGACTCTTTCAGGGAGCAAACCTTGGAGGCGGCAATCTTTAATGCCGGTATGTTAAATATGTTCATGCGCAATAGTGAGAAGCTATTAATGTGCAATTATTCTGACTTGGTGAATGGCTGGCCAGGCGGCTGTATTGTCAGCAAAAATGGAAAAGCTTTTAAAACGGCCAGTTATTATGTGCTTAAGCTATATGCTGAAAGTAATATTCATAAGGTTTTGGATATTCAAACGAATGCGCCTGTATACAGAACAACAGAAACAATCGGAAATATCCCGCCGCTTTCTGATGTGCCGATGGTGGATGTGGTAGCGGGAGTCGATCATCTGGGTCGGATAGTATTATTTGCCATCAATCGTTCTTTGGAGGAAGTGGCAGAGGTAAAGGTTGGTGAAGAGGCATGTCTGTTGGAGGTGACAGAGCTGCACTCAGCAAAAACTTCCGACATGAATTTTCTTGATCGGCAGATCATTCTTCCTAAGACAAGGAAAGAGAATGCGGCAGGCGCAATGACAAGGCTTAAACCGCATTCGGTAAATCGAATTATAATACTTCAAAAGTTGGGAGGAAATGTCTGTGGTAGTCAAAAATGAATATCCGCGACCGCAATTCGTGAGAAACAGCTGGCAAAATTTAAATGGAAAATGGCAGTTTGCCTTTGATGATGACGATCTCGGAATAAAAGAAAAATGGTACCAAGAAAATATCAAGCTGGGACAATATATTCAGGTTCCTTTTGTGTACCAATCCAAACTCAGTATGGTCAATGATCTTGATATACATGATGTTATTTGGTATAAGAAAAAAGTTAAGCTTAAAGAGCATGAAAATCAAAAGGAAGTCATCCTGCATTTCGGGGCGGTGGATTATCAAGCACAAGTTTATGTAAATGAGCATCTGGTAATAGAGCATGAAGGTGGCTGTACACCTTTTTCTGTAAATATCACACACTATCTTAAGGAAGGCGAGCAGGATATTACGGTAAGAGCTTACGACCCTCACGAAGATGAGTTTATTCCGCGAGGTAAGCAATTCTGGAAAGAACAGACCAAAGGAATCTGGTATACCAACAGCACCGGTATCTGGCAGACGGTTTGGCTGGAATGCATTTCTGGGAAACATATTGTTGATGTGAAATATTGTTCTTTATATGATGAAGGAAAGGTCAATATCAGATGTAGGGGCAGCAAAGTCGGTGAACGAGACAAATTATATTATGAGATCTCCTGCAAAGGCAAAAGCATCGCTGATGGCAGTTTATCCTGGCGGGCAGAGGTGTTGGACTTTTCCATTGATATTATTCAAGCAAAAATATTTCATACAAATGTTCATGAGGAAGGTTTATCCTGGACGCCGGAAACCCCGACCTTACTTGATGTGAAGCTGATGCTTAAGAATGAGCAGGACGAAGTCTGCGATGAGATAAATTCTTATTTTGGTTTTCGTAAAGTGCATATTGAAAACGGGATGGTGTATTTAAATAACAAGCCTTATTATCAGAAGCTGGTATTAGATCAGGGGTATTGGCCGGAAGGGCTGATGACAGCACCGGATGATGAAGCTTTGATCCGGGACATTGAGAATGCGAAAGAAATGGGCTTTAATGGCTGCCGTAAGCATCAAAAGGTCGAGGATCCCCGCTTTTTATACTGGGCTGACCGATTAGGCTATATCGTCTGGGGCGAAAATGCATCGACAGTTATGTATAATGATAAAGCGGTTAAGCGGATTATTGATGACTGGGCACAAATAGTGGATAGAGATTATAATCACCCCTGCATCTTAGTCTGGGTTCCGATCAATGAAAGCTGGGGTGTTCCTCATATACATAATGACAAAAAGCAGCAGCATTTTGCAGAGACCATGTATCATTATTTGCATGCGATTGATAATACTCGCTTGGTGGTTTCTAATGATGGCTGGGAGATGACGACCACTGATATCTGTGCGATCCACAATTACAAGCATGGTGAAAAGAAAGAGGCGCAAGTTTATCAGGAATATCGGGAAATACTGGCGACGAAAGAGCGCTTGATCTCACATCCGTCGACTTGTCGAAGTATTTATGTCAATGGCTATTTTCATAAAGGCGAGCCGATCATGCTTACGGAATTTGGCGGAATTGGCTTGTGCGTATCGGCAGAATCTGGTTGGGGCTATACATCGGTTAGCAGCGAAGAGGAGTTTATTGAAGAATATGGTCGTATTATAGAGGCGGTCTATGCTTCTAAAGGACTGTGGGGATTTTGCTATACTCAGCTTGCCGATGTGGAGCAGGAGATTAATGGGCTGCTCACGTATGATCGAAAGCCGAAATGTGATTTGGGCAAAATTAGGGAAATAAACAATCGTTATCATGTTAGTCGAATTATTTGTTGACTCTGGAATAAGAATAAAAAGGTGATGTCAATGCAGCTAAGCAGCAGTTTAAGGATGGCTTCAATTTCTTACATCCTCTTCCGGCGGAAGTTACAATAAAATAAAGCGCCCTGTCAAGAATGCTTTGCACCAGATAAATGTGGCAAGTTCTTGACAGGATACTTTATTTCATTGTGTTTGGTCAAAAAGAGGATGTAAGGAAAAGACTACTTGTCCACTTTAAATTGGAATATTTTAAATACATTTCTTTTTGAGTATTGAAATTCTTTAAATAGATACAAAACACCATCTTTAATAACTTTACTATTTATCATGACTTGATAGGGGGTGTTCTTTGCTGTTTTCTCTTCCAGCCACATTCATTTTTGTGCACAACAATATCTTTTAACCAACTTCTAAATTCATCTCGTGAAACAAATGGGAATACGAAAGGCGGAAAAGCTGATAAAATAATCACTCTGCCTATATATCTGTTAGAGAAATTTTCGTATTGATAAATATCCTAATGCGTTATACAATAGACTTAATTGAAGCATTAGGAGGTAAAACATGATTTCAAGAGCATTTAGTAACATAAAAGTACAGCCATCACTATTAGGATTTGGCTGTATGAGACTTCCCAAGATATCTTCAGATAAAGAAGATATCGATTATAAAGCCGCCGAGGAGATGATAGATTATGCTTATGAGCAAGGCGTTAACTATTATGATACAGCATATATTTATCATGAAGGGCAATCAGAGGAATTTATCGGACATGCACTTGAGAAATATCCAAGAGAAAGCTATTACTTAGCAGATAAAATGCCAGGCTGGGTTATTAAAGAAAAGGATGATGTACACAGGGTTTTTAATAACCAGCTTAATAAATGTCAGGTTGATTATTTCGACTTCTATCTTTGCCATTCTTTAGGTGAGCAAGGATTTAAAGTATATGAAAGGTTCAACATATTTGATATGTTAAATGAAAAGAAAAAGAGCGGTCAGATCCGTCATTTAGGCTTTTCCTTTCATGATACACCAGAGGTATTGGAACGTATTATCGACATGTATCCTTGGGACTTTGTTCAGATTCAGCTGAATTACCTGGATTGGGAGCGCCAGGATGCGAAGCGTCAATATGAAATTATTAAGGCAAAGGGAATCCCGTGCATTATCATGGAGCCGGTTCGTGGCGGCGCATTGGCCGACCTATGTGAGGCGTCCAACAAGTTATTTAAAGATTATGACCAGAAGCGCTCTGTAGCATCATGGGCCATGCGTTATGCGGCGTCTCTTTCCAATGTAATGACGGTGCTAAGCGGCATGAGTAATTTAGAACAGGTGAAAGATAACATCGAAACGATGAATAGCTTTACGGCTTTAGGCGACAAGGAGTATGAAATTATTAATGCTGCCAAAGATATTTATATGGCTAAAACAACGATTCCCTGCACTGGCTGCCGTTATTGCATGGACTGTCCGTCAGGTGTTGATATACCGGAGGTGTTTCAGATCTATAATGAGTTTTTAATAGGGAGGTTTGCGCCGGGATTTCGTGACGCTTACAAGGCCTTGGGGGACAAGAGAGCGATGTCTTGTATTGCCTGTAAGAAGTGCATGGAGCATTGCCCGCAGAAAATCGATATTGCCGGTAGGATGAGTGAAATACGCGATATCAGCGAGGCCATCGATGGCCATTAATATGATTATGAGAGAGGCTCTAAAAGCTCTGTCTTACCCTGATATACAATTGAAGAAGAATTATAAAATTGCCCGAAGCATTTACGCAATGACACATCCTAAAGGAACGTCATTTGACTATAAAGCATGGAATCACAAGGTATTGGCAGGAGATCATGAGGTACCGGTGCGGATATTTTCCCAGGATGATGATGTAAAGCGTCCGGTGCTTCTGTTCTTTCATGGCGGCGGCTGGGTCATTGGGGACATTGACAGTTATACAAAGGTGTGTGTCAGGCTTGCTAAGTTTACCGGTCATACGGTCGTGTCTGTAGATTATAGGCTGGCGCCGGAGCACAAGTTCCCAGCGGCGCCGGAAGACTGTTATGCGGTCGCAAAAGAAATATTTGCCAATTCAATGCAATACTTTGGCATCACACAAGAGGATATAACGCTTATAGGCGATAGCGCAGGCGGGAATCTTGCAGCAGCCGTTTCTCTTATGGCAAAAGATAGGAATGAATTTATGCCTAGGCGGCAGGTACTCATATATCCAGCAGTGAATAATGACTTTTCAGAGAATTCAAAATTTAAGTCAATCATAGATAATGGTGAGGATTATTTACTGACGATAACTCGTTTGTGCGATTATATGGATTTATATAAGAGCTGCGACGAAGATTTGAACAATCCCTACTTTGCCCCGATATTGGCAGAAGATCTATCAGGACTTCCCGACACATTGATTTTTACGGCCGAATTTGATCCTCTTAGAGATGAAGGTGAAGCATTTGGAGAGAAATTAAAAGTGTTTGGGAACCAAGTTTTAACTTATCGAATTCCAGATGTCCTCCATGGCTTTTTTGCATTATCGCCAAAGTATGCCCCAGTAGAGTACTGTTACGAAAAAATCAATAGCTTTGTGAATAGAAGGGAAGAGCGTCCTGATGAATAAAAAGAACCAAAAACTTCAGTGGCACCGTCTGGATCATGCAGCAAAAATATTTCCGGTGGCCAGTAATCGAAGTGATACGAAGGTTTTTAGGATGGCATGCCAGCTGTTTGAGCCGATTGAAAAGGATGTCCTTCAAAATGCGTTATACAAGACATTGGAAGAATATCCTTTGTTTAGGTCCATCATAAAGCGAGGTTTTTTCTGGTACTATTTAGAAGGCAGTACTTTGGAGCCTATTGTAAAAGAAGAGTGTGCCCAACCCTGCAGTGAGATGTTTGATCGAAATGTGAAACGTCTTTTATTTGAAGTGACATATTATCGAAAAAGAATTAACTTTGAAGTCTATCATGCATTGACAGATGGAACAGGCGCCCTTTTGTTTTTCAGGACTTTAATCATGTATTATCTGCACATTAAATACGAAGAGCTTGAAAAAGTACCTGTACAGCTTGATTATGGCGCTTCAGCGATTGAGAGGCTTGATGATAGCTTTAACAGATATTATGATAAATCAAAGGTTAGTGAACGAAATAAGAAAAAAGACCCAAGAAGGGTATTCGTTTATAATGGTGAGCGCCTTAGCGGGTACCGGCTCAGAATAATTGAGGGAACCATGTCTGTAAGTAAACTTCGCGAAAAGGCGCATGAATACCATACAACAATCACTGTTTTTCTGACAGCTCTCATTATTTGCTCGATTAGTGATGAGATGACGTTAAAGGATATCCAAAAACCGGTGGTGATTAATATTCCGGTTAATCTGCGGCCGTATTTTACTTCACTGACGGCCAGAAACTTTTTTGGCTTATTAAATGTTACGTATGATTTTAGTCGACAAAGCGGGAAGCTAAAGGATGTGATTACCTATGTCGCTGAAGCTTTTAAGGAGGGACTGACGAAAGAACAATTGTCCATCCGGTTGAATGCATTAGAAGCGCTGGAGCAGAATGCATTTCTCCGAAGCACGCCATTGGTCATCAAGGATCTTTTTATGAAAATGGGCTACAGCATTAGTAGTAAGAAGTACACTTTTTCCCTGTCTAATGTCGGAAATATTGAAATGCCCGAAGCTTTCGAGAAGTATATCGATATGTTTGACGTTTTTCGCAGTACAGACAAGCAGCTGGCCTGCGTATGTTCATTTGGCGGGCAGCTTAGAATTAGTTTTACGACTCCTTTTGTAAGCGCTGAGCTCCAGAAGAATTTTTTTAGAAGGTTATCCAATATGGGGATTGACATTGTTGTAGAAACTAACCCCTTAACAGATGAGCAGAGGTGAAAATAGATGAAATACTGCAGCCAGTGTAAAGTTGAAATAATCAGTGAGGATGACCGGTGTCCTCTTTGTCAAAATAAGATTATGAAGAGCGTAAAAGAAAATGAAATACAAGAAGGCTCTTTTCCTTATATAACAGATTTAACAGAACGATACCAATTCATTTTACAAATAATGATTTTTCTGTCTATTGTTGTGATAGTTGTTTCGTTTACGATTAATATTATCCTGCACAGCAAGGGCTGGTGGTCCGTATTTGTCGTTGCTGCTGTTATTTGCATCTGGATATCTTTAGCTATTGCATTTAGAAAAAGGAAGAATATATCTAAAAATATATTATGGCAGATGCTGCTGATTTCTGTGGTTAGCTTACTTGGAGATAGATTTACCGGGGGCTTCGGCTGGTCTATTAATTATGTTTTGCCGGTTTTATATATCTCGGTTATGATAGTATTAGTCGTTGTTAATAACGTGCTTAAGCTGGCAGCTCAGGACTATATGGTATATGCATTACTTGGGGGGCTCTTTGGAATCATCCCGGTGATATTCTTAGTGTCAGGAATCTTAAATAATATTTATCCGTCATTATTTTGTGTGGCGGGAAGCATTATATTTTTATCGGCTATATTGGTGTTTCGGGGCAGAGATATGACGAGGGAACTAAGACGCAGATTTCACTGGTAGAAGTCGAATTCTGTCGATAAGTTTTTAAAAAGGTGTCTTGAAACTTTTGAGGTTTAAGTATAAGATATAGATATATTTCTTTTATATCTTTAAGGGGTGTAATCGCATCCGGATTTTCAAGTTTTTAGCTTAACGTTATGAGGTTGGGAGGGATAGAATTACTTAACACTATTTTACATTGCCGCAAAGCATGTTATACTATTGATTAAAGCATTGGCGAATATACGAAGTGTAGTGTGAAAGGCATGGTTATTAATATGGATATTAATGTGGGTGACATTGTTAAATTAAAGAAAAAGCATCCATGTGGAAGCTTTGAATGGGAAGTTCTGAGGATTGGCGCAGATTTTAGGCTTCAGTGCCTCGGCTGTGGCCATCAGATTATGATTCCAAGGAAGCAGGTAGAGAAGAAATTGCGGGGTCTTCGTAAGACCGATTAAAAAACAAGTGAAATTATGAGTAAATCGTTGTTTAATACATAAAATCATTGAAAACACTTGATTTTGTTCATTGGATATGTTATTCTTTTTAATTGTGATATAACAATTATATATCTATTTCCTTGCTCTTTATTATAGTAAAGGGCCAGAGACCAAAAGGAGGTGCGAAAAGCATGAACAAGTATGAATTGACGGTAGTAGTCAACGCTAAGATTGAAGACGAAGCAAGAACTGCTGTTATCGAGAAGATCAAAGAGTACATTACCCGCTTTGGAGGAACGATTTCCAACATTGACGAGTGGGGTAAGAAAAGATTAGCCTATGAGATTCAGAAGATGACAGAGGGTTACTACTACTTTATTGTTTTCGAGTCAAATCCAGATTGTCCGAATGAAGTGGAGCAACGTATCCGCATCATGGAGAATGTTATCAGGTATTTATGTGTTAGACAAGATGCTTAATTAAGAGAGGAAGGTCTGCATGAATAAAGTTATTTTAATAGGAAGATTAACCAGAGATCCGGAAGTTAGGTATTCTCAGGGAGAGAAAGCAACTGCAGTAGCGAGATATAGCCTGGCTGTTAATAAGTCTTTTAAAAGAGAAGGAGAGCCGGATGCAGATTTTATTAACTGCGTTACTTTTGGACGCAGCGCAGAATTTGCTGAAAAGTATCTTAGGCAAGGGATTAAGATTGCGGTTTGTGGAAGGATCCAAACAGGAAGCTATGTTAACAGGGATGGCGTCAAGGTGTACACCACCGATGTCGTTGTAGAAGAGCAGGAATTTGCTGAAAGCAAGGCGGCAAGCCAGAATAGTGCATCTGCCTATGCAGGAAGTAATTATTCCGAGAACAAACCGGCTCCCAGCGCAGCAGCAGGAGACGGCTTTATGAATATTCCTGATGGCATCGATGAAGAATTACCGTTTAGCTAAATAAGGACAAGTAAGTAAAGGAGGTTTAATATGGCGTTCAATAAAGATAGAAACGATGGCCCGATGAGAAGAAGAGGCGGACGTAGAAGGAAGAAAGTCTGTGCATACTGTGCAGACAAGAATGCTGTAATTGACTATAAAGATGTAAACAAGCTTAAAAGATATGTATCTGAAAGAGGCAAGATTCTTCCAAGAAGAATTACAGGAAACTGCGCAAAGCATCAGAGAGCGCTGACCGTAGCGATTAAGAGAGCAAGACATATCGCGCTGATGCCTTATGTCATTGATTAGAACCGGTAAATAAAGAGGTTCCAGCGAGGAAACCGCCATTGAAGTTATTCATCAATGGCGGTTTTTATAATACTGATCATTCAGGTTCACTGTGCGAATAGAAGTTCTTTAAATAGTCCAGAGTTCTAAAAGCCCACTGCTAGTTGCGTCAACAATCTTGCCTGGGCTAACACAATCGCCAACAAATACAACTTTGTCAAATGCCTGAGAAAGTGATTCAAGCATGGTATTAGAATTTATGCCCAATGACAATATTACCAAATCCGCTTTGCCAGTCACCAACTCACCAGTTATCAGGTTTTCAAAGATTACGCCTTCACGGGTTATTTCTTTCGCCTTATGGTTTGTGTAGAATTTTACGCCGTTTTCTTCCAGATGCGTCATATCCACAAATCTGTTCTGTTTCTCAGCTCCTTTGGCGATCTCGTCAAGCATGTCATACATACTTATTTTATTACCCTTACCCAACAAGACCCCTGCCGTTTCCAAACCTGTCATGCCAGATCCAACAATAGCGATATTCATATTTTTAATATTCGAACGCATACGGTTTTCGAAACTGCCTCCGTATTCATCAGTGCGCTTGTTTGCCCTTGGGCTCATGAACTGATGGATTAATTGCAAACCTTATTACTCAAAATGAACAAACAATCACGGGTACCAGGTCCTGAAGGCAGCATCGATCATTGCGGCGGTTAGTCGGCTGATATAGTTCTTGATCATCTAGCGCACCAAATACCCCGATATGTATTTCTTTATTCTTGCCAACATGTTGGCATCGTGTTTTCCTTATCCCCTTTTTATATTTTTTCCAACAATATAAGATAATGTCCATCACTCTTAATAGGTGTGATTAAAATTGAATTATAATGAATTAAAGTGAAAATAAACAAATATTAACCCCGGTTTTTGTTTATAAACATGAAATTAAATGAAATATATTGACGTATTTTGAAACAGATGTTATTATCTTTATTGATAGGAGGTGAAAGGATGAAATACGCAACCCGAGTAAATTCATTTCTTCGTGTTAATAATGAATTAACAGATGCAATCAGCAAAATTGGAGAAATTGATGGTGTAGACTACATTGACTTAAACTATCCGGAACATTTTAGTGTATATTCCCCACAGGAAATAAAAGCATTTTTAAATAAAAACCGGCTCAAATGCAATGCCATCAACCTAAGATTTAGAGAACGTTTTTTGCAAGGTGAATTTGGAAATAAAAACACTGAAATTTCAGAAGAGGCAGTGCAGTTATGCCGCAAGGCGGCGGATGTATGTAAAGAGATTGCTGGAGAGCAGTTGATAATCTGGCTGGCATTTGATGGATTTGATTATTCTTTTCAGATAGATTATGTAAATGTCTGGAAGCAGGTGGTGACGGCTTTTCAGAAAGTATGTGATTATACTAGAGTACCGGTCAGCATTGAGTATAAACCATATGAAGAGCGGGTTCATTGTATGATCGATAGTTTTGGCACGACAATGCTTATGGTCAATGAAATCCAGAAAGATAATTTAGGTGTAACTCTGGACTTTTGTCATATGCTGATGAAAAAGGAGAACCCGGCATTTGCAACAGCCTGGTTGTTGGAACGAAATAAATTGTTTAATATGCATTTAAATGATGGTGAAGGATCAACCGATGACGGTTTGATGGTTGGCTCGGTAAATTTGTGGAAGACAATTGAAGTCTTTTATTATTTGAAGAAATATGATTTTCAAGGTGCAATATACTTTGATACATTTCCAAAACGTGAGGAAGCTAGCGGCGAATGCGCATCAAATATAAAAATATGCCACAAGATTGAAAGAATGATAGATCGGCTTGGCATGGATAAAATGGAGGAAGTCATCCAAAAAAACGATGCGGTTGCGGTAATGGATATGCTGGTTTCAATGATAAACTGAGAGTGAGAAGGAGAAAGATCATGAAGAAGAAATTTTTAGCAGTATTATTAACGTTGGTAATGTGTATTGGGCTTGTGGGATGTAATGCAGCACAAGCGACAAGTAGTACAAAGAATGCAAGCACAGAAAGTGCAGATGGTGTGGAGAGTACAGACAATGCCGAGAATGCGGAGTTTAATCCAGATGAAGAAGAAGACAGCATGACGATTGAAGAATTACGCCAACAAAATGGAGACGAAGTGCCCGTAACAGAGGGTGTAAAGTTAGGTGTGGTAGAAAAATCGCTGTCAAATGAATATTGGCGAACCTTAAAAGAAGGATATGAACAAGCCGAAAAAGTAGTGTCAGAAGCTGTCGAAATCACAGTGAAAGTAGATGGAACGACTGATGAAGGCGATGAGATTGGACAACAGGCAATGACGGAAAACATGATTAATGAGAACTGTAATGCAATATTATTAAGCCCGATTTCTGATTCGAATCTTACTTCAGCAGTAGAAAATGCAAAGAAGAAAGATGTCATGGTTGTGAATGTAAATGATGGACTCATTGCAGATGCTGATTATTTTGTCGGACCGAATGCATACCAAAATGGGCAATTGGCAGCGGAATGGATTTCAGAACAATTAGGTGATGAAGGACAGGTTGCGATTGTTGTTGGCATCGCAAAGGCATTTGCAGCAAGACAGCGTACGGCGGGATTTAATGAGTGGATCGCTGATAACAATTCTAATTTAGAAGTAGTAGCAGAGCAAAATGGTGATTGGGATCGTCAAAAATCAAAAGAATTAGCAGCAACATGGATTCAGCAATATCCGGATTTGAAAGCAATCTTCTGCAATAATGATACAATGGCGCTTGGCGTAGTTGAGGCAGTAAAAGAAGCAAATGCCGATGTTCTTGTTGTTGGCGTGGATGGAATTGGCGAAGCGTATGATTCGATTCGAGAAGGCGAATTAAGCGCAACGGTTGATTCGTTCCCGTACTATAAAGCACAAGTAGCGGTAGAGTGCTCATTGCGGGCATTGGCAGGGCAGGATGTGCCAAGAGTAGTGGCAACTCCTCAAGCTTTAATCGATTCTAAAAATGTTGATGCAAATCCGGCTGAAATCATCGGCTGGAAAGATGCGACATACGTAGCACAATAGTACGAAAGGGGACGCAAAAAATGGGAAAAGCGGTTGAATTCGAAAAGATTAATAAGTACTTCCCAGGCGTACATGTCCTAAAAAATGTTAGTTTTTCAGTGGATGAAGGGGAGGTCCATGCTCTGTTAGGTGAAAACGGAGCAGGGAAATCCACCCTGTTGAATGTGCTTCATGGTGTCTACACCGAGTATGACGGTGTGGTGCGGATTCATGGTGAGGCGGTTAAATTCGCAGGAACAAATGATGCGATCGTGAGTGGAAAAATTTCCAAGGTGCATCAGGAAACTTTAGTTGTAAAAGACTTGACGGTAGGGCAAAATGTTACTTTGGGATATGAACCCCAAAAAGGTATGTTTATTAATTTCGCTAAAATGCATCAAGAGGTAGAAGAGATTTTGCATGAGTTGAACTGTCGGTTTAAATCTTCTGATTTGGTAAGTGGATTGACGAGCGGTGAAATGCAGATGCTGGCAATTGCCAGAGCGCTTTACCATAAGTCGACGATTATATCATTGGATGAGCCAACAGCTTCGTTGACAATGAAAGAAACGAAAGCACTGTTTGAGATTATACATAAATTGAAGAGCCAGGGAGTCACGATTATATATGTTAGCCATAGACTGGAAGAAATTTTTGAAATTTGTGACCGTGCATCAATTATGCGAGATGGGGAGTTTATCACAACATTAGAAATAAATAAGACAAGTCGTGAAGAACTGATACATGCGATGGTGGGTCGCAACGTATCATCGGTTGCGGTTAGAATGAAACCGAGCCCCAAGACCGAAGAAGTGGTGCTAAAAGTCGAAAATCTAAGTGATGGCACAAAATTTGAACAGGTAAATTTCGAACTGCATAAAGGTGAAATTCTCGGTTTTTTTGGATTGGTAGGTGCCGGAAGAACGGAAGTGATGCGTACTTTAATAGGTACCGAACGTAAAATTACTGGAAAAATCACTTTGAAAGGGAAGGAGATCCCTGCTTTATGGAATACTACAAAAGCTTTAAAGTATGGAGTTGGCCTGCTTCCTGAAGATAGAAAAACACAAGGGTTTATGACCCTTTCTAAAAACTACGATAATGTAGCTATTTCAAGTCTTGAAAAATATTTAAAGTTTGGGTTTGTCAATCAAAAGAAAAAAATAGAAAACGCCGAGTACTTTTTTGAAGAAATGGATGTTCACCCAAGAAGAGTTGATTATCTGACCAGCAATATGTCCGGTGGTAATCAGCAAAAAGTGATTTTAGCACGCTGGATGTCGGCCAGTGCGGATATTCTTATTTTTGATGAACCAACAAAGGGCGTGGATGTTGGAGCGAAGGCAGAGATATATCGATTAATGGAAGAATTAGTAGCGAGTGGAAAGAGCATCATCGTAGTTTCATCAGAACTCCCGGAAGCGGTTGGAATCTGTGATCGGATTATTGTCATGTGTGAAGGAAAAATAGTGGCAGAATTAGAAGATAGCATTGATTTCAACACTGATAAAATATTAGATCATGCAATAGGAGGAAGCGAAAGTGAGTAATGTGATTAAGAAGTATAAAAGAGAACTTGTTGTTGGAATTGCAGCTATTGTAATGGGCGGTGTTTTCACGGTTATTAATCCCAACTTCCTCACTTGGAATACCATGCTGAATATATTTCAACAGATGGTATTAAACAGTATTTTAGCTGTGGGAATGATGTTTGCAATCATTACTGGTGGTATTGATCTTTCGATAGGATGCAATTTTGCGGTGACGGGAATCGTGGTAGCAACTTTCAGTGTACAAGGTCTGCCCCCAACTCTGGCGATTTTGGTTGGTTTAGTAGTTGGAGCAGTATTAGGTGCATTTAATGGATTTTTAGTTAATAGCTTAAAACTTCAGCCATTTATTGCGACCCTTGGTACGATGAGTTTATATCGCGGGATTGCATATGTAGTAACTGGAGGAAGACCGATTACGAATGTGCCGGATGACTTTCGCTATATTTTTAATGGAGAATTATTTTTCGGAATTCGTTATTATATTCTGATCATGATAGTGGTCTTTATTCTGGCATACATTGTCCTTGAAAAAACCAGAACTGGAGACTATCTGTATGCGATTGGAGGAAATGAAGAAGCAGCATTATTATCTGGTGTAAATGTCAAGAAGACTAAATACATAGCTTACATTGCCTGTGGTGTCTGTGCTGCAATAGCAGGTCTGGTTATGTTGGCAAGTTTAGGTTCAGCAGAACCAACGGCCGGAACCGGTTATGAAACAAATGCAATTGCAGCAGCGGCTATTGGCGGGACCCGTATGGCAGGTGGAAAAGGAACGGCTTTTGGCACTTTTATTGGCGGAATCATGCTTGCCATTCTTAAAGTTGGGATGGTTGTAATCAATGTGGATTCGTTCTGGCAATATGTTGTGACAGGCATTATAATAATAGTAGCGTCTTATTTTGAATTCGTTCAGCAAGACTTCGGGGCATTTGTGGCACGCAGGAGAAAGGGTTAGTAAATGCGAAATAAAGTGATTGTAATTGGTAGTCTTAACTATGATATTATATTGAATCTGCCCAGACTTCCAAAGCGGGGCGAGACACTTCCGGCATTAGGAGCAAGCCATGTGGCTGGCGGTAAAGGTGCTAATCAGGCTGTACAGGCAGCAAAATTAGGAGTAGAGAGCTATATGGCAGGTTGCGTAGGAGATGATGCAATGGGAAGCCATCTTATTCAAACAGCCAGGAAATATGGTGTGAAAACAGATTATATCAAAATAGTATCAGGTGAAAGTGGGATGGGAATTGTTAATGCTGTACAGAGTGGAGAAGTATATGCGACCATTGTACGTGGGGCTAATTTCAAGGTAACAAAGGAGGAGGTTGATGCAATAAAACCACTTATGAAAGAGGCTGAAATTGTCATTTTACAATTAGAGATACCAATTGAGGTTGTGACCTATGCGATTGCGGCAGCAAAAGAAATGGGATGTAAAGTATTGCTGAATGCAGCCCCGGCAGTGGAAATACCAGAAAAATATCTAACCATGTGTGACGTTATCATTGTGAATGAAATCGAAGCATCCTTTTATTTAAAGAGAGAGATAACTTCCATTCAGGAAGCAATAGAAGGTGGGGGTGACATGGCGAGGCAGTGGAATGCAGACTGTATCATTACATTAGGCGCTGCCGGTTCTATAGTTGCATATGATAGTATGAGTAAGGTGATTCCGGCTAATAAGGTAAATGCGATTGATACGACCGGTGCAGGTGATTCTTTTATAGGAGCACTTAGTTATGGTCTGATTCAAGATATGACTATTGTAGAGGCATGCGAGTTTGCGGCCTCATGCAGTGCGATTACGGTATGCGGAATAGGAGCTCAGTCTTCGATGCCTTATTTAGCAGATTTGAACAAGTGAGTTTTCAAACTTGAATTAAAATGATATATTGTTTATAATGAATAACAGAATGAGTGCGGAGGTGTGGAAATGGTTCCTGATTTACGAAGAGAAAGTATAGTTAACTATATTTCTAAGAGAGATGTTGCTTATATGAATGATTTGACAGCTGAATTAGGGATTTCCCTTTCCACTATTCGCAGGGATTTGCAGGTCTTGCAAAAAGAAGGCGAAGTCATTATTATGCGTGGTGGAGCTGTCCGGGTAAAGCAAGGAGATTTTGATGAGCCGGTAGTGAAGAAAAAGCTGTTAAACAGTGAAGCAAAGGAAACCATAGCACAAAAGGCTGCTGAATTAGTAAAAGATGGTGAATACATTTATATAGATTCAGGCACAACTACAGTAGCCATGTTGAAATATTTGCATGGTAAAAATATTACGATTGTATCCAGCAGCACACAGCTTATCGAGAATATGCCTATTAAGGGCGCTAAATGCATTCTTCTTGGTGGCGAGGTAAGGGATGACCTTGAGTCGGTTTTTGGAGCCGTCACGGAAAAAATGATTTCAACAATGTATTTTGATAAAGCGTTTATTGGAGGAAATGGATATGTAGAAGACGGGGGCGTCTATACATATGATATGAATGAAGCTAGAAAAAAAGAAGTGGTAAAAGATCACTCTCGTGTGGCATATGTCTTAATGGATACGTCAAAGAAAAATAAATACGCATTTTCAAAAGTATTTGATTTGTCAGAGTGCATATTGATAACTGAAGAATAGGTTGATTTTCCTTTTATTTTGAGGTATTTCTTTTTTCAAGCAATCTAAGTTTCCATTGTCTGAATTTTGAGTTCTCAAAAGAACGTGGGAATAGCATTCTAATTGCGCCGAAAATCATAAGACCGCATCCTGCTCCCGACAGAAACTCCTCAATAAAAATGGGCGTTCCAATGCTGTACCTAATAATATTAGTGATTGAAAAAAGCACTATTCCGATGATGAAAAACAAGTCTACTTTCTTTTTATCCATGAAAAATCCTCCATTTTAATATTTATTTTTATAATATAGTTTCAGTGCGGCACGGATGAATGCCAAAAAAAGACATGAGCCAAGTAAACTGAAGAAGACAGTAGTATTATAATAACCAGCTAAAACAGCGGAGATGGCTAAACCGAAAATAGCAAAGGTCATACCTGCGGAGCCTGATTTTTGATAAATCATCAGCTTACGTTCGTCGGTATCTGCAATATACATTTCTTTCAGTCTTTTTTCGCTGTGTAAAACTGAAATATATCTGATGATAAAGTATGCCAGCAGAGCAAATACAAAAAAGCCAATGCCAAATTGAAAACCAAGTATGAAGTCTGTATCAGCCCCATCTCTTCTTGTGCCCACATGAGAATACATAATGTAATTTGTTGTAATATACATTATAAGGCAAATGCTTAAAAGATAGAGTCTCTTTTTGAGCGTGTTCTTATATTGATCCATCATCAAAGACCTCCACTTCTGAAAAATCGAACACATCTTCAATAGCTTTACCAAAATATTTGGAAATTTTATATGCCAAGACTAAGGAAGCAGTATATTTCTCGCATTCCAGTGATGTAATCGTTTGCCTTGATACACCCACTGCCAGTGCCAATTCTTCTTGCGATAGTTTATATTTTTTGCGAAGTTCTTGTATTATTGTTTTCAATCCTTCGCCTCCTTGTAAAGTGCACTTTGCATTTTTAGCATAGCAGACTTTGCGTTGTTTGTCAAGTGAACTTTGCAATAATCCATATCATGAACGATTACCAACTCGAAGCGCAATCAAATTCTTCACATCGTGCAATATGCTTTCGCTTGTCACATCTATCGTCAATGATTTATAGCCTGTGCCAAATTTAGCTTGGCTATATACTTCTTGTGTATAATCATCGCAAAGGGGCATCAAAAAATCAGCTTCAACAGATTCTTTTGCACCCACAGCAATAAGTGCTACAAAATATCCTTGCTTTGGGTAGAGCGTACACAATGATTTGCCGTTTTTTTTGTATTTCACATTCCAGCCTTTCCAAAAACCTTTATCCATGGAACAGCCGCTGTAAGCCGATTTCGGTTGGATATTGTATGTCTGCTGTAAGTAATTAGCCAAATCATCCCATAAAGGAGTATCAACAAATTCTCTTATTTGATTATCCAGCGGCTCAAGTTCGTTATTGTATGATTCGCTCCACAACATATAATCACCTGCTTTCTTGTTCTCTAAGTGGTATAAAAATAGCTTCTAATACTTTAGCGCTTTAATTATACACAATAAAAAAATTGTTCGCTTGTCTGACAATGCCCTTTTTTGATAATATCTCAAAGCTTTAATCTGTTGAGCAACAATATTGTCCGTATTTGCTACTGCTTTCCGAATATCTGCTTCAGTCGCCCCCGGTGCATCTGTTATTTGGGGGTCTACGCAACCCGCAAAAATCAAATCTTTTCCATGTATTTTTTCATTTCAGCCCAGTTATCATGCATCAACATGAAATCGCCGTTCCTGATTTAACACCCGTAACTTTACCGTTGTTCGCCGTTTACTTCCAGCCCCTTAAATGCGGAAATATTAGCATCGATGATTCCTGTCAGACCTTCCTACTGCCCAGTATAGGTGCCGAAATTCGTGGTAAATTGATAGACAATATCCACGGGTTCCCTCACCGTCACAGTGGCGGTATCCTTCTTTGTATCGTCGCCGTTTTGGGCGATACGCTTACGCTGTTTACACTTGGAGTTGCATAGATGTTGTTGAAAACGATTCCGCCTGACGGATAGCTCGGAGTAGCGGTCAGTGTGCCGCTGCTTTCGGCGACAGTCACATTCACCCGGTGTAGGGTGTTATCATATGTGATTCCACTTGTGCCGCCTGATATTTCCGATACTGTGTAACTGTAATCTCCGGGCGCAGTAAATCCGATCGCGCCAAAGGTGATGGCGCCGTCCGCTCTGTTTGTTCCGGTTGCTATTATACTGCCGTTTTCGTCTTCCACAATAAAGCCGAACATGTTATCTTCCAGAACCATGCCGGTCAGGTTTACCCCCCCGTAAGGCTAACGGATACCTCGGACGCATTTGCAGTGGTTGGTACCAGCACCAACAGGGCACAAAGGGCAATGGCCAGCAGTTTTTTGGGCAGCTGTAATTTTTTATATGGCATGATTATACCTCCAATTGAATAAGTGTGTATTGGAAACGTTTGATAACTCTATTTTACTCCAAAAAGCGGTGTATTTCAATAGTTTTAAGAAGCTTACGCTTTTGACAAAAGGAGACGGTATGGATATAATTATATCAGATAAATTATAGAGTTGATTTGAATGAACGATAGATTGAAATGGCTTTTTACAAGTGCACCAGTTAGCGTAAAAAGTATTGCGGCAATAGAATCTTCACTTAACGTGAAATTTCCCCAAAATTATAAAAAGGAAAGTAGTTGATTAAGAATAATGGAACGTATAAATCATGAAATAGAACCCGTATTTGACCAATATTCCCAAGTGCTCATACTAGGAACATTTCCATCAGTAAAGTCCAGGGAAGGGAGATTCTTTTACAATCATCCTATGAATCGTTTTTGGAAAGTCATCGCCGGTATTACCGAGTCAGATGTGCCTGAAACAATAGAAGAGAAGAAAAAGTTTTTATTAGGTCAGCATATTGCAATATGGGATGTCATCAAAAGCTGTGAAATCAAAGGATCCAGTGATAGCAGTATTAAAAATGTAGTTGCTAACGATTTAAATCGAATTTTAAAGCATGCCGAAATAAAAGGAATATTCACCAATGGAGCTAAGGCCTATAGCCTATACAATAAGTATTGCTACGAACAGACGGGAATGGAAGCCATTAAGCTGCCTTCGACAAGCCCTGCCAATGCAGCTTTTGGATTGGATAGGCTTGTCGAAGAATGGAGACACATTATATAACACTGGTTTATTGATGCAGCCTGATAAAGTAATGACTGTCAACTTATACGGCTGCTCCCTCATCCCTTAAAATGCGCTGTGAAATACCGGAGATCAGAAGCATAATCATACCGGCGACAATTATCGGTAAATAAAGGACGGCACTGAACGACTCAAATATTACACCGTATATAATTTGGCCGAGCGGAGCGGCACATTGGGCGGCAGCCATGATAATAGCCATAACTTTCCCCAAGTTTTCATTGGGCGTTACTTTTTGCACCTTCGTAATTATGAAAATTGAAATAATGGTTGCCGCCATTGCAATAGGAATCGCGCCAAGCATAAAGAGGATAAATGCCGGATAATAGCCAAGCCCAAGAATAAAAGGCACGACGGATGCGGCTAAGGGCAGGAGTAACAGAGTAATGATGAGAAGCCAGCGATACAGTGTATTTATCCGCATCTTTTTTGCAAAGAACCCGACGGTCAGTGCCCCCAATATGGAGGCAAACTGTATAAGCCCCATACCCACGCCATACATAGTGTCGGTGCTCTGCATAGTGACCCGTAATATAATGGGTCCTCCGACAAGCATAAGTGGGGATAAAACTAGATTGATAAGCGCTGCCAGAATCATACATTTCAAGATAAATGGTTCTTTTACCACATATACAAAGCCCTCCTTTGTGTCTTTTATAATAGTCGCCACTATAGACCCTTCCTGTTCCCGTTTGACAAATGGTATCTTAATAAATATTTCCATGACAGCAGAGAGGAAGAAAGCAATACCGCTTATGACAATCAGGGTGTTAACCCCCACAATTCCGTATAAAATACCGCCCATAATCGGAGCTGCGACGCCAGATAGCGCTTGAACCGCCTGAACGATGCCATTTCCGCCCTCCAACTTGCCTTCCTCGACGAGTAACGGAATACTGGCGGTAACGGCAGGGGTATACATGGCGCTGATCATAGACAACAGCACCATGACAACGCCGATCAGCATGACGGAATGATTCCCGCCGCTAAGCAGCAGAAAGAAACAAAATACGATGATGCTACTGGAAAAATCGAAGATAACCATCAGGTTTCGACGGTTGAAGCGGTCAGCAATTGCCCCGCCCAATGGAGCCAGCAAAAGTGGGATGTTGGATATGGCGAATAGCGTGGCAAATAAATCCGCCCGACCTGTTACATCTAAAACATAGAGGGACAGGGCAAAACGTAAAAGGGAACTGCCGAGAATGGAAATGATCTGCCCTAACACCATTAAGTTAAAATCTTTAGGGGATGGTTTGAAATTACTTTGCATGATAGAACACCTTTCTGTTATTTATATACTGGCTACTCGTCTGATGATACGCATGATGACTGCATTAAGAGAAATGGTTAAAGCATCAGCCGATATATATTCTCCACATCCTCTTGCTTTAACTCGACAAACCCACCAAGCGTTCCGGTGCTCACATCGCCATAGCAGGCAGTATGTGCCAGCTTTTCAATATCCTCTTCTTTGGCGCCTAACTCCTCAAAGTTCCTGGGCATACCAATGGAGACCAAGAAGCAACGCAGCCCCACACTCTGACGGCTACCTGCGCAAAGCGCATAACATTGTGATTCATATTATAAGTAAAAACCGCCGGCATGACGACTGCAAGTCCTGCGCCATGAGCACAATCGTATAATGCAGAAAGCTCATGTTCGATTTCATGGCTCGTCCAGTCTTGCGTCCGACCCACGCCACAGGAATCATTATGAGCCATCATCCCCGCCCACATAATATTGGCACGGGATTGATAATCGTCAGGATCTTCCATTGCTTTTGCGCCTTCATGGATCATGGCCAACATCAAGCCTTCGATCATACGGTCGGTCACTTCAACATCCTCGGTATTTGTAAGATAGCGCTCATATAAATGAGCAATAATATCTGTAATTCCACAAGCTGTCTGAAATGGTGGCAGGGTCTGGGTGAGCGCTGGGTTCAGGATTGAGAATTGAGGTCGTAAGGCCCTCCCGCTCGCACCTCGTTTAAACATACCATTTTCATTGGTAATAACAGAATCTGCCGAGCCTTCGCTGCCTGCCGCGGAGATTGTTAAAATGGTTCCGATTGGCAGCGCTTGATTAACAGCTTTCCCTTCATAATAATCCCAAAAATCACCATCATATAAGGCGCCTGCGGCAATAGCCTTTGCCGAATCAATTGCGCTGCCGCCGCCTACGGCAAGAATAAAATCAATATTTTCCTTTCGGCAAAGCGTGATCCCCTCATAGACTAAGCCGCTCCTAGGATTTGGTTTCGCACCGCCAAGCTCAACATATTCGATCGCCGCTTCGTCAAGCGATTTCTTTACCCGTGCCAATAATCCGGAACGAATGACAGAGCCGCCGCCATAGTGAATGAGAACCTTTGAGCCATTAAAGCGCTTAATATATTTTCCCGCCTTGTCTTCGGAATCTTGACCAAACACAAAATAAGTCGGGGCATAAAATGTGAAATTTTGCATCTAAACACCTCTTTCTTTTCGATTAATTTAATATTTTACAACACAATACGTATATTATATTACACATAAAGTTGTTTTACAATACATCTATTCTTCGATTGCAGTCATTAGCAACGGTATGATATGATATGCTATAGAATGTTTGTTAACTCATATCTGCCATTGCAGGAGGAGGATGGAATGATTGAATATAGAAAGGATGAACCGTTGGCAGAGCAGGTAAAGGAAAGGCTTCTGCTCTATATCATTGAAAATGAACTCAAAACAGGAGATAAGATTCCTAATGAATTTGACTTGTCTGAAATGTTTAATGTTGGAAGAAGCACGGTACGTGAGGCGGTTAAGATTTTGATCGCCAGGGACATTTTGGAAATAAGAAGAGGCGCCGGTACATTTGTATTAAAAGAAAAGGAAATTATTGAAGACCCCTTAGGATTTGCATTTATTGAAGATAAAAGAGCACTGGCAATGGATTTGCTGAGTGTGCGCTTGATGCTGGAGCCTGAAATAGCGCAGATGGCGGCGACGAATGCGAGGGAGGATCAGGTGCGAGGGCTGATAAAGCAATGTGATCTGGTGGAAGACCGTATTCGGAGAAATTTAGATCATACGGCAGAGGATATTAAGTTTCATCAGATGATTGCCAGGTGCAGTGGAAATGCTGTGATTGAAAAATTAATTCCGATTATAAATCATGGTGTTATTGTATTTATCAATGTTACCAGTAGCTGTATCCTGAAGAATGAAACAATCGAGACCCATCGGGAAATCGCAGAGGCTATCAAAAGCAGAGATGCGCAAAGTGCAAAATATGCGATGCAATTACATTTAATATATAACCGGAGAAGAATTGAAGAGATCAGGAAAAAAAATACATCCGATGTATTTAGTCGAAGTTCAACAAATTAATAAATGTAATCAATCAATTTATCTATCAATATTAAACATAATGCTATTATTAATAGACGATATTGTCAATATATAAGTGATAATATAGAATAGAGATATAAAAACACACCGGGTGTATTTTATATCTCTATTTTTTTAGAAGAGGAGGCTTATATGGAACTAAATAGTCAGAAAATTCGGGCGATTGCCCCAGAGATGGATCCCTTGCGGATCGGAATGGGTTGGCGCGTCAGCGATCTTAGCAAGCCCCAGGTAATCATTGAGAGTACCTATGGGGATAGTCATCCAGGCAGTGCACACTTACTGGAATTAGTACAATGTGCGGAGAAAGGCATCAATGATCAAGAAGGGAAGGCCGCCAAGTATTTTGCGACGGACATTTGCGATGGGATGGCACAAGGCCATGATGGGATCAATTATTCATTAGTATCAAGAGACACAATAGCAAATCTCATTGAGATCCATGTAAACGCGACGACATTTGACGCCGGTGTATTTATTGCTAGCTGTGACAAAGCGGTTCCTGCGCATTTAATGGCAATCGGGCGCTTAAATATCCCTTCAATTATTGTCACCGGTGGGGTCATGGAGGCGGGGCCCAATCTGCTGACTTTGGAACAAATCGGAGCGTATGCGGCCATGTATAGGCGGGGCGAAATTACAGAAGAGCAGTTCACCTACTTTAAGCATCATGCTTGCCCGTCATGCGGAGCATGCTCGTTTATGGGAACGGCATCAACAATGCAGATCATGGCGGAAGCTCTGGGCTTGATGCTGCCGGGTGGCGCATTAATGCCGGCAACCTGTGAGGATTTAAAAACGGTTGCCTATAAGGCTGGTGAGCAAGCTGTGAAATTAGCCGGCATGGGTCTTAAGGCAACGGATATTGTCACCCTGAAATCATTTGAAAATGCGATTATGGTACATGCGGCGATCTCAGGGTCTACCAATTCGCTGCTGCATATCCCTGCAGCTGCTCACGAATTCGGGTTTGAGATTGATTCTGATACTTTTGACAGAATGCACAGAGGGGCACACTATTTACTTGATATCAGACCTGCAGGAAAATGGCCTGCCGAGTATTTCTATTATGCCGGCGGCGTTCCAAGAATCATGGAAGAAATCAAGTCTAAGCTGCATTTAGATGTGATGACGGTGACAGGAAAAACCTTAGGTGAAAATCTAGATGACTTAAAGCAAAACGGTTTCTATGACCGCTGTGAAGCCTATTTAGCCGGAGTTGGGCGCCAAAGAACAGATATTATCAGAACCTTTAATGAACCGATTGGAAGGAATGGGACAATCGCTATTTTAAAAGGGAACCTTGCGCCTGAGGGGGCGGTCGTTAAGCATTCGGCAGTGCCGCAGGAAATGCATGAAGCGGTTTTAAAAGCACGGCCTTTTGATTGTGAAGAAGACGCCATTGAAGCAGTCCTTAATAAAGATATCAAGCCGGGAGATGCGGTATTTATTCGCTACGAGGGGCCAAAGGGCAGCGGCATGCCGGAAATGTTTTATACCACAGAGGCAATTTCTTCCGATGAGGAGCTAAGCAGGAGCATTGCCCTGATCACAGACGGGCGTTTCTCAGGTGCTTCAAAAGGTCCGGCCATCGGGCATGTATCACCGGAAGCAGCAGAAGGCGGTCCGATCGCTTTAGTCGAAGAAGGGGATCTCATCGAGCTTAATATTAAGAAGCGCATCCTTAGAATTATTGGCGTTGCGGGAGAAAAGAAGACACCACATGAAATCGATGAGATTTTAGCCGAACGTAAGAGCAAATGGAAAGAGAAGGATAAAAAGTTTGAATCAGGCGTGCTTAAGCTGTTTACTAAGCATGCGGTATCCCCAATGAAAGGCGGATACATGGAGTAAATCAAAGAGGGTATAAATAGATAACAGGGAGGTTAGGAAAGTATAATGAACGGGTTAATGAATTATATGAATGTGGCAATGGCTACTGACGCAGGCTTCACGCCATCAAGCACCGGAAGGCTCATTTGGGCTGCTTTGGCGGGACTTGCCATATTGCTATTTTTAATTATTGTTTTAAAGCTTCAAGCAGTTATATCAATATTAATCAGTGCAATTATCATTGGATTATTAGCAGGCATGCCAAAAGATATGCTTATCAATTCTATTAGCACTGGAATGGGAAACACACTCAAAGGGATTGCCCTACTAATCGGATTAGGCTCTATGTTTGGTGCTATTCTTGAGGTGTCCGGCGGGGCACAAGTGATTGCGAATACTTTGCTTGATAAATTTGGCGAGAAAAAGGCCGCATGGGCGCTAGGGATGGCAGGACTTTTAATCGCAACACCGGTATTTTTTGACTCCGGATTAATTATCTTGATACCGTTGGCATTTGGATTAGCCAGGAGGACGAAAAAATCGACGCTTTATTATGCGATCCCACTTTTGGCCGGTCTGGCAGTAGGCCATGCCTTTATCCCACCGACACCAGGGCCGGTTCTTGTCGCCTCGATGCTGGGCGTGGATCTTGGATACGTTATCCTATGCGGCGCAGGCGTTGGCTTGGTAGCTATGATTATTGGCGGACCCATCTTCGGAAAATACTGTGGGAATAAATATTATGTGCCGGCTCCGGAAAAGGTGGATCAATCGAAGTCCTTTGATGAGAGCAAGCTCCCCAGATTTTCAACAGTCGTATGTCTGATCTTAATACCGCTGGTACTGATTATTTTGAACTCGGTAACGGGTGTCATCCCAGCGTTTGAAAATACCTTGCACCCTATCTTTGCGTTCATAGGCGAACCATTTGTTGCTTTGATTATTGCAGTGGTCTTCGCAATGATTGTGCTAGGAATACGGCATGGTTATTCAAAAGAGGAGCTAGAAAAAGTAATGACCAAATCATTAGAGCCGACCGGAATGATTTTATTAGTGACGGCCTGCGGCGGTGTTTTACGTTATGTCTTGCAGGATTCCGGCCTTGGTGAGGTGATTGGCGAGGCGGTTTCGGGACGAGCCATGCCACTTGTTGTGGTCGCATTTATTGTTGCCGCTCTGGTTCGCATATCTGTGGGAAGCGCCACCGTGGCAATGACAACAGCAGCAGGAATTATTGCGGCGATGCCAGGCATTGCGAATTTATCACCGTTATATCTTGCTTGCGTAACCATGGCCATTGCTGGAGGGGCGACCGTATGCAGTCATTTTAATGATTCAGGCTTTTGGCTTGTGAAATCGCTACTTCGTATAGATGAAAAAACGACTTTAAAAACATGGACTGTGATGGAGACCATTGTTGGTGGAAGTGGCTTTTTGGTAGCATTAATAATTTCATTCTTTGTATAGCTTTTAGTATGTGTGGAAACAGTCCTTCGATATTAACAACGAGGGGCTGTTTTTTGTGCAACAATATTTAAGAATTGTGGATAACTTTGTTGGTAAAACCAAAAATTGTGGATAAAACCATGACTTGCTAAACAATAGCAGTTTATGTTAAACTTTTAAAGCAATATCGTAGAACGTGATGGGAAAGAACCCACAGAGGGGCGTAGATAAGGCGATAATTGAAAGAATGAAGTTCAGAGGAGGATTTCAAATGAAGGTTATAATTGCTGACGATGAAGGGAAGATATGTCAATTAATTCAGTGCTTGGTAGATTGGAAGGCCTTGGATATGGAGGTGGTGGCGGTAGCTCACAATGGACTGCAGGCATTAGAGCTGATCAAAGAGCACAAGCCGGATATTACAATTACAGACATCCGCATGCCTGGCTGCAACGGCTTGTCGATGATTAAGCAGGCTAGAAGGATAGTGCCAGATATGGCGTATATTATTATTAGTGGATACCGGGATTTTGAGTATGCGCATAAAGCGATTCAGTTTGGCGTATCTGATTATTTATTAAAGCCCATTGATAAAAATGAATTGATTCTTACACTAGAGAAAATGCGCACTGCCTATCTGGAAAAAACAGAACAGCTCACAAGGGAAGAGAAACTAAGAAACTTCGAAAAAACGATAAACAGCGGTTGCGAAAGCTTGTTTTTAAAGAGGTCATTAGGCAGCAAAAGAATACAAGCCGGCCAATCAGCATCCAATATCTTAACGAGACATATAAATATCATTTCAAGGAGGGTATTTTTCAGACGGTAATGATTAAAATCGATGGCGACAGAATCTAAAAAAGCGGAGACAGAATCTAAAAAAGCCGAAGAGACTGATGAAACTTACAAGGTGTATTTGATTACGATGGATCAAATGGATCAGCATTGGGTAAATCTCGACAAGGGCTGCCAAGAAGCAGTTAAGGAATTGGGAAATGTTGAATACACATGGCTGGCTCCAGATGTCAAAGATGATGCCAAGCAGATTGAGTGTATCAATAATGCCATTGCAGGCGGGGCTAATGCTATCATCTTAGCGGCAAATGCTATCCAGGAGGTTGGCGACAGCGAAGTATTAGGCGTTGGATTTGATAAATCAGATACCCTTTTACAATTAGTTAAAGACGGATACTTAGTTGCATCTATGGCACAGAATCCGGATGTGATGGGATATGAAGGGCTGAAAGCTGCTGTGGAAGTGCTGCAAGGAAAAGATTTAGCGGGTAAAGTAATTGATACTGGTGTCTCGGTCATTACGGCAGATAATGTCGACGATTTCAAGTAAAAAAGAGGGATAGGGAATCACTGGAAATCAGCCGCATCCTATAGCTTATTGATCATTTCAATAGTATAATGTTGCTAAAGGAGTGTGATTTAATGCTGAAGAAATACAATTTAATAGTAGAAAAGTACGGTTTGATTTTAGATATTCTATTCATCATGGTGCTATCAGACATTGGCTTAAGAGTGTTTCGGGCTGGGAACACTATCTTTCCGATATTAGCTGGAATACTGATCTTCTTATATATGATAGACATGATCAAACGAAGTATAAAATACATAAAAAGATAGGTCACAGCTTGGCCATAAGCCCCAATCGCTTCGCAGCATTGCGCTTTGGCCAAGCTGTCATAAAAAAAGTCTTACTTTAGCTTTAATACTTCTGGGTTTTCACTTAGGATATCCCGGATCAGCTCACGTTCATCCATGTGATACTTTACCCCTTTAATCTCTTGATAATCTTCATGGCCCTTCCCGGCTAATATAATCACATCGCCTTTTTCGGCATATTCAATGCAATACTTAATAGCTTCCTTGCGATCTAAAATAGTGACGACCTTTCCAGGTCCTTTTTTAGTTCCTTGTAAGATATCCTCAATAATAGCCAAGGGCTCCTCATTCCGGGGATTATCTGATGTGACAACAGTTAAGTCAGATAGCTTTGAAGCGACCTCGCCCATCTCAAAGCGCCTGTTCCTGTCACGGTTGCCGCCGCAGCCAAACATCGTGACAATTCTGGTGGGACTATATTCTTTTAGCGTTTCCAGTAAGCTTTTCAGTGCCATGGCATTGTGAGCATAGTCAATCATCAATGAAAACTGGCTCGACACTGGAACAAGCTCCAGCCTCCCCATAACAGAAACTGAGGATAAAGCTTCATTAATGGTATCAGAACCAATCTGAAAGTGCCTGCAAAGACCTATGGCAGCCAATGAATTATAGACATTGAACCGGCCTGGAATATTAACATTGACATCAAAATCGACAAGGCCGTTGACATGGTAAGCAATGCCGATTTTACCGCCATGATTGACTAAATGGATATTATCCCCACAAATATCTGCGTTGTCATGTAAGCCAAAAGTATCTAATTGACAGGCATGCCCTTCCATAACAGCTGTAAAATGTACGTCATCTATGTTTGCGATGCCCTGTTTGCTTTGCTTAAATAGCATTGATTTGCAGTGAAGATAATCTTCAAAATCTTTATGCTCATTAGGTCCGATGTGATCCTTTTCAAGATTGGTAAAGATACTGTAATCAAAAGTAAAACCGCTGACCCTGTGCAGCATCAGACCTTGAGATGAAACCTCCATAGCGACGCATTTACAGCCGGCATCCACCATTTCACGAAAGTATTGCTGAACAATATAGGATTCAGGCGTCGTGTTAAGGGCAGGAATATGTTTATCACCGATAATAATTTCAATAGTGCCGATTAAGCCGGTCTTGATGCCTGCTTTCTCAAGAATGGCCTTGATCATATAAGCAGTCGTCGTCTTGCCCTTTGTTCCTGTGACCCCTACAGTAATTAATTCTCTGGCAGGATGACCGAAAAATGCCGCAGACATACATGCAAGTGAGTAACGGGTATTCTCGACCCGAATAATTGTTAAGCCCTTGGCAAGGGGGACATCCTTTTCAGTAATAATAGCAGTGACGCCCTTAGATACCACTTCATCTATATAATCATGCCCATCAAACCTAGCTCCCGACAGGCAGACAAAAACGCCATCCGTGCAGGCGTCTTTAGAGTTATATATCAGTCGGGTAATGGGAATGTCAGTATGGCCTTGTATGCATATAAATTCTAATTCTTCAAGTAATTGAGATAATAGCATCTTAACTATCCTTTCTTTAAACACTGTTCAATATCAATCTCACCATCAAACACAGTGGTTGCTGGTCCCCTCATAAAAACATGGTTGCTGGATTCATCATGGCGTATCTCTAAATCCCCGCCTAAAAGGTGCACCGTTACCTGATGCCCGGTCTTGCCATTTAAGATACATGCCATAACGCTGGCACAGGCGCCTGTGCCGCAGGCAAGGGTTTCCCCTGAACCTCTTTCCCAAACGCGCATGCGGATGGTGTTATCATCAATAAGCTCGACAAATTCTGTGTTAACGCCCTCTGGAAACATCGGATGATGTTCAAAGAGAGGACCGGTATGTTCTAAATCAAGGGAGGAAAGGTCGGAAACAAACACGACAACATGAGGGTTGCCCATCGATACACAGGTGATCTTATATTCCGTGCCACCAATGTTTAACGGTTCATTAATGACCTGATGCTTAGGGAACGCGACCGGAATTAATTCTGATGCCAAAACGGGTGTTCCCATATCTACAGTAGCAGATGCCACTTTGCCATCTGAGATATGCATATCCAGATACTTAATGCCGCCTTTCGTTTCCAATGAAATGGTGCTCTTGTCAGTAAGACCATAGTCATAAACGTACTTTGCGATGCAACGGACACCGTTGCCGCACATCTTACCCTCTGTGCCATCAGAATTATACATTTGCATTCTAAAGTCTGCATTATCTGAAGGGCAGATCAAAATCATTCCATCGGAGCCAATGCCAAAGTGTCGGTCACTTAGAGCTCTTGATAAGACTTCTGGGTTGTCTATTCGTTCTTTAAAACAATTGACATAAATGTAATCATTACCGCAGCCATGCATTTTAGTAAACTTCATATAATCATTCCTTTTGGATAGTTTGATAAATTTTATGACGAAATATATTATAGCACAAAAGCATAGTGATATGAAGCGTTTTCTTGATATAACTTTGGAAATGGTATATAATAAAACCAATCTATTCACTCTGAGAGGAGATACTTTATGGATCCATATCTTCAGTTGAATACACTGTTGGTATATTTATTCAATAATACACTGAATTTTGAACGCCGTTATGTAAGTGATAGCGATTATAAAGATATATCTGTTAATGATATGCATATTTTAGAAGCCATAGGCATCAATGCTTCAAAGAGCATGTCGGCTGTGGCAAAAAAGGTGGGGGTTACTGTAGGCACATTGACTATTGCGGTGAATAATCTCGTGAAGAAGGGCTACGTAACCCGTATAAGGAGCTCCAGGGATAAACGCGTCGTATTAATTTCATTGTCTCCAAAAGGAATCAGAGCATATCATCATCATGAAAAGTTCCATTTAATGATGGTTGAAGCTATGAGAGAAGGTTTGAATGATGAAGAGTGCGCGATTTTAATTAGAGCATTGAAGCAGATGGATGAGTATTTCGCTAAGATTCGATAGGAGAGGTTATTTTGATAATGAAGCAAGGTCTGTCAGTCTCACTTGAGGATTACCTGAAGGAAATCTGTATTCTAGAAAGCATGAGGAAGACTGTCAGAGTCACAGATATTGCATTGACTCTGGGAGTATCAAAGGCAAGTGTTAACAAAGCGGTTCAAGGTCTTAAGGGATTGGGATATATTAATCATGAGCACTATGGCACGATCTCGCTGACACAGGAAGGTAAGGAAACTGCCGATCAAATATGTGAGGCCTATCAGGCGGCATATGCATTTCTCACCGATGTATTGAAGGTCACCAAGGAGACAGCCGTTAAAGAAGCGCATCAGATAGAGCATGTTCTTAGCAAAGACACATCTCAGAAACTGAAGAAACTTCTAAAAGAAGTCAAAATCACTGAATCTTAATAAGCTCCTTAATAAAACCATCTTTTTTGACCTTGTATAAGGAGACATATTCTATCATATCCAGCACCTCAAGCACAGGAGTGAAGTGCTCTTCATCAAAGCGTAGGGCCAGACCGCAGCCGGCGGTAAGCTCGGTGGGCACCGGAATAATTCTAACAGGTAAGCCTTGGTTTTGCATAGCTTTTTCGCAAGCAATAGCTTGATGAGTATTCTCAAAGGTCAATATATAATATTCTTCCATGAAGATGCCACCTTTATTCTCTATTCTAACATTTCATAAGGTACATTCTGCGGCTGCACTGACCCAGAATGTACCTTATCATGATGTGTTTAACCTAATTGCTCGACAACCTTCTTCAATGCGGCCAGCGCATCATCAGGCAATTTATCATAACCATCCTTAAATGTTTCTCTTGACTTGACAAAATCAACCCTGTCATTCATACGAGCCTTTAATTGAGCCTTGTATTCGGCGTCATTAAGATCTGGAATAAAACCTTCCCATTCAAAAATCTCAATATCTTCCATCGGGCCCCATTGCTTGAAATCGGCCTTTCCTTCGACAATGGCCTCGATCACGCCCAGAGTATCCTTCGGCTGAACCTTCTTGCCCATAAAATCGCCTGTATTAATAATGTAGCAATCCACATTCTTATCAGCAACTAATTTCAAAAACTTATCATAGTCATTAGAAAGGGGATAGGTTCTAAATGGGTTGGCATAAGGAACAACAACTAATGCATTAGGATCCACACCCTCGGCAAGTCTTTCTGCTGTTGAACGTTTCGTGGCAAGAGTCGCGCCCATAACCGATGCAAGGGAAGCGCCTTTTAGCTTGACGATCGGTGGAATCGTAGGATCCTTCATAATCCAGAAGATTGAATTAACAGGCGAATTGATCTTGTCCACGCGATTTGGTGACCAAAGCTTAGACTTGATTGCGCGTCCATTCCCGTTTCTAATATCTTCTGTTACAAGGACAATGTCCCCGTTCTCATCGTAGGTTGCGGCACAGTTCTGGGCGGTCAACAGATACTTGTTATCTTCACAATCAAGAGGATAATCCTGAGTCTTGTCAAAGTAAGTTGGTTCTAAAGCAATCGATGCACAGGTATCAGAGTTGATAATAAAAGCATCGTCATGAAGAACTGTAACATCATATTTATTATCATGCTTAGCATGAGTAATCGTAGACTTACCAGAGCCGGACAAACCGAAAACAGATGCTACATACTTTGAACCGTCATTCAAGGTATATTCCTTTTGTCCACCATGGCATGAAGCATAACCATTACGATTGGCAATAGCCCATACCATTGTAAGGGTGCCCTTCTTATGTTCGCCAAAGTATCTCATACCTAAAATAGCGGCACAGTTTTGATCTGTGTTGAAATAGCACAGGCACTTAGGATCGTAGCCTGGTTTATCTGTTCCTGGCCATTGCGGGTCTGAGAAAATATAAATATCCGCTTCCTTTCCATCGCCTACTGACTTGGAGTTCTTATACATTCTGACATATTCATCAGACATATATTGGAAATTAAGCATCCAAGAATACATGATATTCTCTTCACCCTCTGGGATTAAGAGATGGGCTTTGACCATGAATTCAGGATCCAGGCCTACGTAAACCTCGGCATGGTACATCATCTTCCATCTGGTATCATAAACGGCATCCATAACCATCTTATCTAGCTCGTCGCAGTTTACATTCGGCTCACCTGCAATTCTTCTTGCAGCAGCATAACGTCCTGTAATAGATCCGTCATTGAACAGTAATACTTTAGCATCTTTCTCGAGACCGAACTCCTCACCTCTGTAAACGGGCATGTCGGTGACAACAGTACCAGGTGAGTTCTTAGCTAATTCATAAGCTTCCTTTAATGTATTAACCTTAATTACGTTATTGCCATAAAAAGCGGTTTCAATGATAGAACGGGTTTTCGTAAAACCTGTTTTGCCAGCACCGATTTCGGTTCTGGGATAATATGCTTTTGTTGACATCAGTTATTCCTCCTATTAATATAATTTCGAAATTTCCTCGCCATTATATATTAATATTTATTAAGATAAAAGTCAAGAAATTAACAAAGATTCAACCGAATATTTAGCCACAATAAATAATTTAGGTTAATTTTCAGGAATATCTTTGCTGATGAGGGAAATCCATTGCTCCATGTACTTATCAATTATATCAAATTGGGCGGGACCGATCTCTAGTAGAAACTGGTGAAAGTCCTTTTCATTGAATTGGTTATCCAACATATCCTCTGCTTTGTCACGAAGCTCTTTGATTTCAAGGCTGCCGATGCAGTACGAAAGATAATTTCCCGGAGTACAAACGATGGCTTTGTAAATCTCATCAACAATATCCGCATCCATGATACCAAGATTTGCCAGATAATCTTTCACATCATTAAGTAGCCAGCCTTCATGATGTATGCCTAAGTCAATCCGTGCATAAATACAGAGAGAATACTCTAAATTTGCCTCCATCATCTCCGCAACTGTATCATCAAGCCCAGCCCATTGATAAGAAAGACCCTCTACATAAGTTGCCCAGCCTTCGGAATATCCGCTGAAATTTAAAATAGTACGTATCTCGGCGGGGTCAGTATTGTAAAAATAGGACGTCTGGTATAAATGGCCAGGGTAGCCTTCGTGAGCCAGAGTTGGGAATAATGACTCGGAGGAATACTTATCGCTGCCGTTGATATAAATCACATTGTTTGTGATATTGTCGATCTGCGGCGTCAGATAGAATGCAGGACTGATGTTTTCTTGCAAAGAGCTATGAACATATTTAATCGTGTAGTCAACATCTGCCGGTTCAGGAAAGCTTTCTGACATTGAATCCTTAAGATGCTCAAGGCTCTTCGAAGGTTCGGTGTAGGCATACGTCACATCTTCTAGTTTGGTTAAAATATCGTTATCCTTCATGTAGATCAGGCTTATATTTGTAAAGCAGTTCTGCATTGCCTCTTCTACCATGCTGATGAGTTCATCTGGTGTTTTGCTGGAACCGGTTTGGCTTCTGACGAGTAAAGGATAATAACTGGAACCTTTTTCAAAATGATAAAGACCGCCTTCGTTCGTTCCGGATCCCTTTAATTCGGTTAATCCATCGATAAGCAGCTGATAAGCAGGGATAATCGAGTTTATAACAACTTCGTTATTGGCCTTAATATAGCGTTGCTTTTCTTGCTCACTTAGAGAAGGAAGCTCGGTGTCTATTTTTTCTTTAAAAATCTCCAGAAGGAGATTGGATTCGGGATCAGCAATAAAAGCTTCGCACTGAAGAATGATGTCGTCGGCAGTGAAGTCGGCCATAAATAGGCCAAGGGCTGATTTTTCCTTTTGAAAATCCATAATACTTTTGAAATAATCATCAACACTATCTAATAACAGGAGATAATTCTCAACATCCTCTTTATCATAGAAAGCATATTCAGCTAAAAGCACGGGCAGCTGGGTTTGAATGCCCGTGGTTGGGTTAAGTATTTCCTCATAAAAAAACAAATCATAAAAATCAGAATCAATTTCTGTGTAGCTTAAGAAGATATCGTATGTCAATTGCTGCTCGGCAGACAGGCTATCATAGTCAAAGCTTTTTAAATGCTTCAAAATTGCTTCACTTTCTTCTTTCATTTCCTCCAAATCTGAAAAATCGATTTCGCCTAGAGATATTTCGTCCAATGTGATTTCGTAAGCATCGGGGTTCTTAAGCGAATATTGGAGGGTCAAAGCATCTGATGACACATAGTCTTTAAAGGTGTCCAACATAAACTCATCAAAATCATTGGAATACGTCGACTCGTTTGTGGTTTCGTTTGAAAAAAGTTGGCTACAGCCTGACAAAAGCAACGCCAACATAAAAACGGATATTATAAATAATTTCTTCAATCGTTTCATATCTGAAAGCTCCTTCCCAATGGTGTGTTAATATGTATTATAGTATATCTTCCTTTAAGAGTAAATATGTTATCGCACTTATCTTGTATATTATCCCAAAAAACGTAAAAATGGCTCAAATCCTTGTGTTTCACTGGATTTGAGCCATTGCGCTCAGTGCGGCTAAGAGGACTTGAACCTCCACCGGGTAACCCCGACTAGAACCTGAATCTAGCGCGTCTGCCTATTCCGCCATAGCCGCATAAAGACAAGAAACATAATAACATTAAGGGTGCGGAATGTCAAGACAGAAAGGAAAAATAAGCACAAGTTAACCCGAGAAGCAATCAAAATAGTTATTTATACATTAAGCTATCGGTATCTTAATTGTTAAACGCACACTCATAAATAGCTAAATAAAGCTTAGCCTGCTTCGCCTTCTCCTGTAATAAAAATCTTTGACGCTTTACCTTTGAAACTGACATACCGAGATTCTTCGCGATTTCGTCCTCTGACATACCTGAATGGTAAAGGGAAAGCAGTTCTATCTGCTTGTCAGTTAGCGTATTGTACCGAGTATCGCTATGGAGCAGCAGCTTCAACTGTCCGGAATGATCGACTTCAATGTGTTTGGCGGCGGCTTGTTCAGGTTCGAAGAATTCTCCATTAATAGGATAAATATGACTCGATTGAAAATTGCGTTCACAATAATTACAAACGTACGATTTTTTCTCTTGATTGAAGTGGTACCCCTTTTTGATTTCATCCAATTTTAGTTTTTCATAGTCCATCTTCCATATTCCTCCATTTATTTAAATGTATTCAGATAAACTTATTTTATATTGGCATACTATTTTTGTCAATTATTCCTTTAAATATTCTTTCATTCTTTATGTTTTTTTACAGTTAGCATGCAGATTTTACTTTGCCGGCGGCAAAAAGCTTACTTTGGCGTTAAAGCTTGCGACATTTGGCAATACACGATATAATTTACTCAATATGTGGTTGTATATGTAGAGGAGTATGACATGACTGGAAAACTATTTTTATGTGCCACCCCGATTGGAAACATGGAGGATATCACATTGCGAGTGTTGGAAACCCTGAAAACTGTTGATTTAATTGCGGCAGAAGACACAAGACATAGCTTGAAGCTGCTTAATCATTTTGATATTAAAACATCCATGACAAGCTACCATGAATTTAATAAATTTGATAAAGCCCGCTATTTGACAAATCAAATGCTGGGCGGATTAAATGTCGCCTTGGTGACCGATGCCGGAACCCCTGCCATCTCTGATCCAGGGGAGGAGCTAGTTAAAATGTGTTATGAGGCGGGAATTGAGGTGACTTCATTGCCGGGGCCGTCTGCCTTGATCACAGCACTGACTCTTTCAGGACTTAGCACTAGGAGATTTTGCTTTGAAGGCTTTTTGCCTATGGATAAGAAAGAGAGCAGCTTTGTATTGGAACGCCTGAAGAACGAAGTGCGGACAACGGTTTTTTATGAAGCCCCACACAGATTGGTAAAAACACTGAATGTTTTAAAGAATGGGATCGGTAACCGTCAAATCACATTATGCCGGGAATTGACGAAAAGGTATGAAACAATCATGAGGACAACGCTTGAGGATGCGATCTCTTACTATAAAGAGCGTAGCCCAAAAGGTGAATATGTCATCGTCATTGAAGGTGCAGATATTGAAGAACTGAATAAAGAAGCCCGAAAACAGTGGGAAGAGATAACGATTCAGGCGCATCTTGACATTTATCTGAATAAAGGGCTGACGAAAAAGGAAGCCATGAAAGCTGTAGCGGTGGACCGCGGGCTAAAGAAACGGGACATTTATCAATATTTAATTGAAGATAAAGAAGGAGATGAAGGCTATGAATAAATACGTAGAATTTCCAAAGGTAGAGCTGCATTGCCATTTAGATGGATCCTTGACAGTGCCAACCATTGAAAAGCTAGCTGAAAATATGAAAATATCACTTCCAAAAGCTAAAGAGCTGCGAAGCAGGCTTATGGTTGATGACTCCTGTGCAGATTTAACGCAATATCTAAAGAAATTTGAGCTGCCCCTTAGTTGCTTAAAAACGAAAGAAAATTACAAAATTGCCGCATATCATTTGATGGAGGATGCCGCATCAGAGCATGTCATGTATCAGGAGATTCGCTTTGCGCCTCTGTTGACACAGGTTCCCGGACTATCACCAGAAGATATTATCGAAGCAGTTATTTCAGGCATACGTCAGGCTGAACAGGATTATGAAATCAAAGGAAATGTGATCATCTGCTGCATGCGCCATTTCACTGCCGCACAGAATATGGACACGATAAAAAGTGCCAGGGAATTTTTGGGTAATGGCGTTTGTGCCATTGATTTGGCAGGAGATGAGATCCATTATCCGACAAAGCTTTATAAAGATATATTTGTAGAAGCGCAGAGGCAAGGCCTGCCCTTTACGATTCATTCAGGAGAAAGTGGGAGCGTAGAGAATGTCAGAGATGCCATCGCTTTTGGCGCCAAAAGAATTGGCCATGGCATTGCTCTGGAAAAAGATGAGGCGCTCATGGCGGAATGTGCTAAAAAAGGAATCGGCATAGAGATGTGTCCAACCAGCAATCTACATACAAAAGCGGTCCGCACATTAGAAGAATATCCGATCAAAAGGTTTATGGACCAGGGGATACGGGTCACGGTGAATACCGATAACCGGTCGGTTTCGAATACCACCTTAAGCCGTGAATTTGATGTGCTTTCCGAGTATTTTGATATAGATGTGAGGAAAATCACTGAAAATGCGATTGCGGTTTCGTTTGCGGATGATGTCGTAAAGCAGTGGATGGTTAGGAGGCTGTCATCTTCTGCCTGTTTCTGCTTGAATGGCAAAAGCTAGATTGCTTTCATGCACCCTCTTTGCTATAATTATTATAATAAGAACAATTTTGAATGGACAACGTAAAAGTCATTTTATCTATATCGATAAGGAGGTCTTTATGATGTATGCTTGTTTGGTACCACATCCGCCGTTGATTATTCCGGGTATAGGCACTGGTCATGAAATACCTGACACGAGGCGATCTTTTGAACAAATTGCTGATAAGCTAGCGGCATATAAGCCAGATACTGTTGTGATTATTTCGCCTCACAGCATCTTGTACAGCGATTATTTTCACATTGCGCCGGGAAAAGGCGCATCTGGTGATTTTAGTACGTTCGGAGCAGAAGATATTAAATATTCGGTCAGTTATGACAAGGAATTGGCAGGGCTTATTGGTAAACTAGCAAGAAAGCAAGGGATCTCGGCAGGATCAGAGGGCTCTAGGAGTCCTGCTTTGGATCATGGTGTGATGGTGCCGATGTATTTTCTAAAGCCAGGAAAAATCGTGCGTATCTCACTCTCAGGATTCTCCCTGGCGGAGCATTATCGTTTTGGCATGTGTATCAATGAGGCGGCACGAATGCTTTCGAGGAAGATAGCTGTTGTTGCCAGCGGCGATATGTCCCACAAGCTGAAAGAAGATGGTCCTTATGGATTTACAGTGGATGGGCCACGGCACGATCAATTTGTATATGACTGCATTAAAAGCCAGGATTTCAGGCGGCTAATGACCATCGATACTGGTCTTTGCGAGCGTGCTGCCGAATGTGGCCTGCGAAGCCTCGTGATGCTGCTTGGCGCCCTGGATGGGATGAATGTCGTAAGTCGGGTGTTATCTTATGAGGGTCCATATGGTGTGGGTTACCTGACGGCCGACTTTATCGGTGAAGGTGAAGCCACTAGCCTTTTCCCCAAAATTATGGAGGATCGGCAGCGTCAGTTAATGCAAAAAAGGAAACATGAGGATGTCTATGTTCGATTGGCGCGTCAGAATATTGAAAGTTATGTAAATACCGGAAGCTGTATTCGAATGCCAGAAGGGCTTCCGTCTGATATGCTGTTACATCGAGCCGGAGTATTTGTGTCGATCAAGAAAGATGGACAACTTCGTGGCTGTATCGGTACTATGGCACCGACGCAGAATCATATTGCCGAGGAGATTATTAAGAATAGTGTATCTGCAGCCTGCTATGACCCCCGCTTTAGCCCGGTCGCGCCGGAGGAGCTTGATGACCTCATTTATAGCGTTGATGTCTTGTCGCCTGCGGAGCGCATTGATAGTCCGGATGAATTAGATGTCAGACTTTATGGCGTGATTGTGAGATGCGGCCATAAGAATGGCCTTTTGCTGCCTAATCTTGATGGTGTGGATACAGTTGAGCAGCAGATTGATATTGCCATGAGAAAGGCGGGTATTGGCGCTGATGAGCCCTATACTTTAGAACGCTTTAAGGTGGTGCGTCATACATGAAGGAAGCACGTTTCTGGGAGCCTTTTAAGATGGCAGTTGGCTGTCGGCTATGTCCTCATGGCTGCCTAATTAAAGAAGGGAAGTTAGGGCTGTGTAAAGCCCGGCGAAACAAAGGCGGGGCACTTTATGCCGAAAGCTATGGGCAGATTTCAAGCTTGGCTATGGATCCCATCGAGAAAAAGCCGCTTAAGCATTTTTACCCCGGAAGGTATATCCTTTCGGTCGGCAGTTATGGCTGCAACCTGACCTGCCCATTTTGCCAAAATAGCTCTATTTCTCAGAAAAAGCCGCAGACTCGGTTTGTGGCACCAGAAGAATTAGTTGATATGGCAAAAGCCGAACCGGATAATCTGGGAATTGCATTTACTTATAATGAGCCGTTTATAGGGATTGAATATCTTTTGGATACGGCGCCGTTAATCAGGCGCGCTGGCCTTAAGACGGTTTTAGTGACGAATGGTACGGTTAACAGTGAGCCGCTTAATGCCATACTGCCTTATGTTGATGCCATGAACATCGATGTCAAAGGCTTTACTCCGGAATTTTATAAGAAGCTAGGCGGGGATTTGGAAACGGTCAAGAGGACTGTAAAAAGGTGCGCCGAAGTCTGCCATATCGAAGCGACAACCTTGATTATACCCGGAGAAAATGACAGCCTTACTGAAATGGAAGCCTTATCTGAATGGCTGTCACTGATATCACCGGATATCCCCTTGCATATCACCCGCTTTTTTCCTTGCTATAGGATGACGGATAAAGCCCCTACATCGATACCGTTATTGCATGAATTGGCGGAGGTCGCAAAACGGAAGCTTAAGCATGTTCACGTGGGAAATTGTTGACATCCCCTATATTCTTATTTCATTTTCAAAATATAAAACCCGTCATCTAAAGCATCAATCATTATATAACCTCGATCATCCACAATGACGTCCTCGGTGGTTGCATTTCGAGGTCCCGGAAATCCTGCGAAATAAGACTCCTTTGGTGTCTTATTTGGATTCGGCGGGATAAAATAAGCAAGCTCTTTGATATAGTATGGATCTGACACATCGTAAACCCGAAGCCCAGCATGGAAATAGCAGCAATATACTCTGTCGCCCCGTTGCTCAAGCCATGGCTTACCGCTCATCGGTTCATGTAAGTTATGAGGGCCAAAAGGTCCGGGGGCATCTAATTGCATGATATTAAAATTTGGATAAGGGAAGTCCTTTGGCACCTCGGGGTATGGAAACTCGGCAATGAGCGTTGGCCTTGTGGGATCGCTGACATCTACCATATGAAGATTATTTAATGCCTGGGGATGCTTAATCTTGCCTGGTGGGAAGAACTGGAACCGTTCACCTTCATTTGTCGCAACCACTAAGTCGCGGCCTGGCAGCGGCAGGGCGGTATGCGTTCTGGCACCGGCTAACTCACTGGAGAATGCGGGCATAAACTTAAGGTTTCCTAAACATTTTGGACGTGTCATATCAGCCACATCTAAAACATATAAGCCGTCGCCACAATAACCCAAATAAGCTTTATCGCCAACAACGAATGGCGGTCCATGCATCCAGCCTTTGTCCATGAAAGCCGGAACGTGGGCGGCACTTGGATCAAAGGTTCGCCCGGGATATCCGTCAGCATATTGATGAGGCGCCCACCACTTACCAACCTCAACGGGGTTCGTTGGATCCTCGATATCCACAATCCTGTAAATCATGCCTTCGAAGCCTCTGCACTCACAGGATAGGTGAACATAACGCCCGCCATTGTACATGAACCGGTGAACACCGATTGAATGCGGAACACCACAATCCCAATAACTCAAAAACTTTGGATTTTCAGGGTCTTCTTTTAAGCTATAAATACGAATCCCAACCTCACATTTAATATCTGCCAGCTTGGTCTGATCAATGATTGCGCTAGGACCGCTGCCGGCGCTCATGGCAACAATCAAAAGATCATCTGCAATCTGAATCTTCGGTGATGTCGTTGTGGGATACTCATCAGGATCCAATAACTGAAAATGCTTCACAAATTCAGGCTGATAGGGGTCGGTGACATCGCTGATCATGACGCCCTTTTTCGTTCCTCCAAAACAAGCCCCATATAAATAATATTTACTCTCCGTCGTCTTATATAGAGCCATTTGGAACATGCCACAATCTCCATCTAAATTACTAAAAGAGCATACTTCAAGATTCTTAATAAAACCATTATTTCCTTTGCCTTTTGCATAAAACACATCAGACACTATCAACACCTCTTTTCTGTTAAAATAAATGTACGTTATGGTTCAAATATACCATTATAAGGGACTTAATGTAAAATAACTATTTGTAAATGTTATGTATAACAAATTGGTAATAATTATTGAAAGATAGGATTGCTATTTAAGAACGTCTCTGTTAAAATAAACAACAAACCTCAATCATAAAAAGTCCAAAAGAAGGGGCAGAAAGGGGGATTTAGATGAATGATTTACAGATAGAATATTTCTTAGCGGTTGCGCGAAATCTTAGCTTTACTAAAACTGCAGATGAGTTTTACGTTACGCAGCCGGCTGTAAGTAAGCAGATTTCATCTTTAGAAAGAGAGTTAGAGGTCGCTTTATTTGACCGGACAAGTAAAGCCATAAGACTTTCGCAGGCCGGTGAATTGTTTGTTAAGCACTTTGAAAGCGCCATTAAGGAACTTAATCATACCAAAACACAGGCCAAGGAATTGCATCAGAAAAGTGCTGGGAAAATCCGTTTAGGCTGCTTGCAGGGATGGAATATTTCAATTTTTTTCCCGGATATTCTAGCGTTGTTTTCTGAAAACTATCCCAGTATCCAGATCGGTTTAGAATGCTATGGTGTGCGAGGGCTGATTAAGGCGCTTAAGACCGATAAGGCAGATGCGATATTAACTTTAAATGATACACTGGATAATATAGAAGGAATACATATAATTGAATTGACCCAAATCCCTAAGATCATATTGTATTCAAGCAAGCATCCATTGGCAAATAGGACTGACTTGAAACCGGCGGACTTTAAGGAGGAGGCTTTTTACGTGATGTCCAGTGATGAGGTGCCCTATGCCGCAGACACGGTAAAATCTTGCTGTGCAGATTATCGATTCACGCCTAAGATTCAATACGTAAAAAGTATTGAATCTATGAATGCGTGTGTTCAAAATGGTATGGGAGTTGCCATTACTGATTATTGGTCCAGTGTAAAGGACAATACAGACTTTAAATACCTAAAGCTTGAGACAAACCATAAAATCTCATTAGCATGGAAAAAAGGCACGAAAAATAATAAGATCCCTGTCCTTGCCAGTGAAATGAAGCTACTGCTGTCTCATTAACTAAGCCTTATATGCCGCGGATTTCTACACGGTTAATATATTGCATCAGAATCTTCTTCATAGCGAGTAATTCCTTCTTAGAATACCCGCCAAAAATAGGCATGATGACATCCTCAGTTTCGGTATAAGATTGGAGAAAGTAAGCTTTGGCTCCGCGAAGCCAACGACCGATCTCTTCGATATCCTCAGATGTATGTAATTGCTTGACAAGTGTTGTCCTGAATTCATACTTAATATCACTGCCCATTAATAACTCTGCAGAAAGCTTAATGCGGTTCATATCAAATGACGTCAAGCCTGCGGTTTTTGCATAATTTTCTTTAGAGTTCTTAATATCCATGGCAATGTAATCAACTAAATTATTCCTAATGATGTGATTCAGATGAGTTGGGTCATAACCATTGGTGTCTAGCTTCACCATATAGCCCATGAGCTTAACGTTATAAATAAAGTCACACAAATCATCTTGCGTCAACGGTTCACCGCCGGTGACACAAACGCCTTCCAATGCCCCTTGGCGCTTTTCTAAAAATTCATAAACCTCTTCAAGAGGAATAGATGGAAGCTTATCTGATTGTATAACCAGTGATTTGTTATAGCAAAAAGGACAGCGAAAGTCGCAACCGCCAACAAAAACGGTAGCGGCAACATGTCCTGGGTAATCTGATAATGTTGTTTTTGTTAAGCCTTTAATCTGCATTTGAAATCCTCCCACATATTTACAATATTTCCTATTCACATATATCTTTCATTTTATCATAAAAGATATAGAAGTGCAAAAGTGTTTTGTAATTATTGAAAAAATATTGTATACTATAGATATGATCTGAAGAATTTGAGGGATTTGTGTGCAGATAGATGAGAGATATATGAAGGAAGCCATCAAGCAGGCTAGAAAAGCAGAAGCGATCAACGAGGTTCCCATTGGATGCGTCCTTGTATATGAAGGCAGGATAATCGCCAGAGGCTATAATAAAAGAAATAGTATGAAGAGCGCCTTAGCGCATGCAGAGCTTATGGCTATTGCAAAAGCCAGCAAAGCCATCGGTGATTGGCGTTTAGAAGGCTGCACAATGTATATAACGCTAGAGCCATGTCCCATGTGTGCGGGGGCTATTGTCCAAGCCAGAATTGACAAGGTTGTCATCGGCTGCATGAACCCTAAGGCAGGCTGCGCAGGCTCGGTCATGAACCTGTTAAAGGAGGACGGCTTCAATCATCAAGTGGAGATTGTATATGATGTGTTAAAAGAAGCCTGTTCGGATTTATTGAGTGCTTTTTTTAAGAAATTAAGACAAAATAAGAAGAAAATAGAACCTTGACAACCAACTAAAAAAAAGCTATACTTGTTGAGTGATTTGAAGATGTCATAAAGTTTCCGTGCAGCCGGGGAGCCAGCGGTGTCCTGTACCTGCAATCCGCTATAGCAGGGGTGATATCTTGTCTGAGGGTCATATCCTGTAAAGCTGCCCTTTATAAGTGGCGTTGACGCCTGGGTCTTGCGCAACAGAAACTTGCGAACCGTGTCAGGTCAGGAATGGAGCAGCACTAAGCAAGACCTTTTGTGTGCCGTGAGGGTGCCTGGGCCGAGTTAACTGTAGAGGTAACGTTTATGGGAGTGATTCGAAGCAAGATGCACGGATTAAAATATAAATATGCAGCATGAATTTCTGGCAATGAAGTTCATGCTGTTTTTAAAAAAAATATAAAGGATGTGAACTTGATGATGAGAATAGGAATGCTTACAAGCGGTGGCGACTGCCAGGCTTTGAATGCATCAATGCGAGGCGTCGCAAAAACTCTTTATAACTTACTAAAAGAGGTCCAGATCTTAGGCTTTATGGAGGGCTATCGTGGTTTGATGCATAATGACTATAGAATAATGGAGCCTTCAGACTTTTCAGGTATTTTGACTCGAGGGGGAACGATTTTAGGATCATCAAGACAGCCATTTAAGATGATGGAGGTTATTGGCGAAGATGGCTTCAATAAGGTTGAGGCCATGAAAAGAACATATCATGAATTACAGCTTGACTGCCTGGTGATTTTAGGAGGCAACGGAACGCAGAAAACAGCCAACCTTTTAAAGCGTGAAGGCTTAAACGTCATTTCCTTGCCTAAGACTATTGATAATGACATATATAATACAGATATGACCTTTGGCTTCCAAAGTGCCGTTGACATTGCCGCCAATGCCATAGATTGTATTCATACAACGGCGGCTTCTCACGGCAGGGCTTTTATTGTCGAATTGATGGGGCATAAGGTTGGCTGGCTGGCGCTCCATGCGGGGCTGGCAGGGGGTGCGGATATTATTTTGCTTCCAGAAATACCCTACGATATGAATAAAGTTCTGACAGCAGTGAAGAAGAGAAAAGAGGAAGGCAAGCTTTTTTCCGTGCTTGCAGTCGCAGAAGGCGCCAAGTCCGTAGAGGAAGCCAAATTAAGTAAAAAGGAACTGGCAAGGAGGCGCAGTGCAAGTCCCTTCCCATCAGTATCTTATGAGCTAGCTAAAATAATTGAAGACGAGCTAGGGCAAGAAACCCGTATTGTTGTCCCAGGCCATACCCAAAGAGGAGGCAGTCCCGTTCCTTATGATAGAGTCATTTCAACCCGATTGGGAGCTGCCGCAGGAAGATTGATTGTTGAAAAGAAATATGGATATATGGTAGCATTTAAAGGAATTGAGATTGTACCTGTGCCTCTTGAAGAAGTTGCCGGAAGGCTTAAGATGATTAATCCGGAAGACTCCATTATCCGGGAAGCAAAAGACTTAGGAATCAGCTTTGGCGATTAGTAGAAAGTAGGAAGTAAAAGTATGTCATACCAAGCCCTTTATCGAAAATGGCGTCCGGGACGATTTGAAGACGTTAAAGGCCAGAACCATATTGTCACAACATTAAGGAATCAATTAGTTTTGGATAGGATAGGCCATGCATATCTTTTTTGTGGAACCAGAGGAACAGGAAAGACTTCTGTGGCAAAAATCTTTGCGAAAGCCGTTAATTGTTTGAGCCCTGTTAATGGCAGCCCTTGCAATGAATGTGAGATGTGTGAAGCTATTAGCAGGCAGACATCAATGAATGTGATTGAGATCGATGCGGCCTCTAACAATGGCGTGGACAACATCAGGGAAATCCGTGAAGAGGTAGAATATTCGCCCGCTGAGGGGCGATACAAGGTTTACATTATTGACGAGGTCCATATGTTATCCATAGGTGCCTTTAATGCGCTATTAAAGACACTGGAAGAACCGCCATCATACGTCATTTTTATTTTAGCGACAACAGAGGCTCATAAGATACCTGTCACCATTTTATCCAGATGCCAGAGATATGATTTTAAAAGAATAACCATAGCGATTATTTCAGATCGATTAAGGGAGCTGTCCATCCAAGAGACTCTTGAAATCGATGATAAAGCCATCAGCTATATAGCCAAAGCAGCAGATGGCTCAATGCGTGATGCCTTAAGTCTTTTGGATCAATGTGCCGCCTTTTATCTGGGAGAGCGCTTAACCTATGACAAGGTTCTGGAAGTGTTAGGAGCGGTTGATACAGAGGTGTTTAGTAGATTATTAAGGCACGTTATCCATCAAGAATTAACCAAAGCACTTAGTCTGATTGAAGAAATTATCATACAAGGCAGAGAACTGACCCAGTTTGTGATGGATTTCATTTGGTATTTAAGGAATTTGCTTCTTATTAAGAACTCCGAGAATATCGAAGAAGTTTTAGAAATGTCTGCTGAAAATATGAATATACTTAAAGAAGAGGCACAGCTAATAGATGGTGACATATTGATGCGCTATATCCGTATTTTTTCTGATTTATCTGGACAAATAAAATATTCCAGTCAAAAGAGGGTGCTTGTAGAAGTGGCGCTTATTAAATTATGTAAACCATCTATGGAACGAAACTTAGATTCGGTGCTTAATCGTCTGACTCTTATTGAAAAGCAGCTTAAGTCAGGGTTCATGCCGGAGGCTCACGATAAGATGCGAAGTCGGCAGCCTGAACTAGAAGTGCCGTCGTCTCCTCCTGAGAATGCGCCGAATCAACTTAAGGCAGCCCCAGAAGATGTTCAGACTATTATAAAGACATGGGGAGCTATTTTATCAGCCTTACCCAAGAGTATGGCTATTATGCTTAAGGCAGCGATGATTAATCAGGGTTCTGATAATAAAATCATTTTAGGATTTAATGAAGAATTGAATAAAAGCTACTTTGATAATGTCGCTAATAAAGAGTATTTAGAGCATGCTCTTAGTGAAAAGGTGGGAAAGCAAGTTGAAGTCGTATCTATAATGATAAGCACGGAAAAAGAAAGCACGCAAATCTTTTTTGATCCTAATAAGGTTAATCTCCAAGGAGTTGACATTATCTATGAAGATGAGTAAAATTAATAGAGAGCAAATATTTTTTGATTGAAGGAGGATAATAGAATGGCCAAACGTGGTGGTTTTCCCGGAGGAATGCCGGGCAATATGAATAATTTAATGAAGCAAGCTCAAAAGATGCAGAAGCAGATGGAGGATGTGACTAAAGAGCTTGAAGAAAAGGAATTGGAAGCAACAGCAGGCGGTGGCGCTGTCACAGTCAAGATTTCAGGAAAGAAAGAGGTGCTGTCGGTCAAGCTTTCTGAAGAAGTCATAGATCCTGATGATATTGAGATGCTGGAGGATTTAATCGTTGCAGCAACGAATGAAGCGCTTAGGAAGGTTGAGGAGATGTCACAGCAGTCGATGTCCAAGATCACCGGCGGATTAGGCGGAGGGCTTGGTTTTTAATGAATTTATACAGCGGACAGATATCAAAACTTATTGAGGAGCTGTCTAATCTGCCGGGTATCGGCGCTAAGTCAGCCGGAAGGCTGGCTTTTCACATCATTAATATGCCTAAGGAGCAGGTAGAGAGCCTGTCGAATGCAATTGTTGAAGCTAAGCTGAATGTAAAATATTGCCAGGAATGCTGTAATCTCACTGATCAGGAGGTCTGCCCTATTTGTGCAGATGATGCCAGGAATAAAAAAGAGATTATGGTAGTTGAAGGCCCGAGAGATTTGGCGGCTTATGAGAAAACACAGAAATTCCAAGGCGTTTATCATGTCTTGCATGGGGCGATATCACCAATCCTTGGCATCGGTCCTGCGGACATACGTCTAAAGGAACTGATGCTCAGGCTTCAGCAGGAGGTTGATGAGGTGATTATTGCCACTAATTCAAGCTTGGAGGGAGAGACGACAGCAATGTACATCAGTAAACTCATCAAACCTACAGGTATCAAGGTCAGCCGTATTGCCAGCGGAGTGCCTGTAGGCGGCGATTTGGAATATATAGATGAGATCACATTATTAAGAGCCTTAGAAGGTCGCATAGAGTTATGAAAAGGGGAAAAGACCATGTCAGCTTAACTTAATAAGATGACATAGTCTTTTGAGGGGTTATGGATGTGTATGAAAAACTTTTACAGTATTATTATAACGTATAATTGTGAACATTTGGTGTTCAAATAGTGTTTTTTTAATTTTTTTTAATTCTTTACTGGTATTGTAAATTTTACCATTACTTATCTGATTTATTTTGCTGCATCAAAAACCACTAAGGACTATATCCCGAGTGACGACTGATTGATAACCGTACATAAACTTTACCATAAAATTACAGTAAATTAGTATTGACACTCATATTCTCGTGTGTTAATATACGAATATATAACAGCAGAGTATAATAGTATAAAATTTTACAATATAAGAGTATAATAGTATAATATTTTACAATATGAGAGTATAAAAGTATAATATTTATCTGCTAAGTGCGCTCCATGTATATATTAACTGTATAGGTATATAAAGACGCAAAAATATACTTTTCAAGGAGGTTTGCGATAAAATTAGTAGTTATACTATTATTGCATAGTTTTCGTTAAAAAACTGTGCCTGCCTCAAAAAGCGGTCGAGGACAGTTAGGAATTTGAAGGTTAAGATATAAATCAGATAGATGGAGGTAGATAAAAAAGATGAAAACAAGAAAGGAATACGGAAAAATCGGTTCGATTTTAAGCCTGTTACTGGCAGTTGTGCTATTCTTAAGCACTGTTCCGATCGCACCGGCACTTGCCTCAGAAGAAGGGGCGGTGCAGGCGACAGAGGAATCGCCAGGGGCAGGGGGAGCTGATGCCGATACGCAAGCCAGTGGTGGACTGTCAGGAACGGATCCTGGCCAAGCGTCTGAAAGCGGAGCTTCCGAGGAGACTGGGACAATGGGATCAGCCGGATCACCAATCGCAACGGGCAGTGACGCTGCCGATGCCATATATGATGCCCAACCCTCCACTTTGGAGGAGGTCCAGGCAGCCGTCGATGCATATGAGGCTGAGTACCAAGAAGTGCTTGCAGCAGAAGGCGTCCTCGCAGCACTGGAGGTGGCAAAGCCGCATTGGCAATACGAGGTAGCGGCAGAGCTGATGCCGGACGGCTATCACTGCCAGCTGGTGGATTGGGATGAGGATTTTGGTGTGGAATATTTCACATTCTTCCCCAATCCGACGTTGGTCAACACATATACCATCGCTGCAGGGACTAGCACCACTGCCATACAAAACATAATCACTGGAGCTGCGGCGGGTGACATCATCCAATTTGATAGCAATATAACACTGACGGGCATCCTTACCGTCAACAAGTCCCTGACCTTCAAGGCAACGAATGCGTCGAACAAGGTAACGATAACCTCTTCTAGTGGCACTACCCGAGGCAGGCACATCAACGTAGAAGGTGGCAACGTAACCCTTAAATTTGAGAATATCATCCTGCTAGGCAGCGGTGTGACAATAAGCACAACCGCTCCACAGGCCATCGGCGGGATACGCTCAAGCGCTACATCCCTGACGATTGAGGGTGCGATCATAAGAAACTGCAGAGTCAATACCTATGGCGCAGGCATTTTCTCTGAATCTAACCTTACGGTTGTGGAGTGTGAGATAACCAACAATGAGAACACGGCCATCAACAATTTGGCGGACAATAATGGCGGCGGTGGGATTGCGGTGTACAGTTCTACCAAAGGCCTAAAGCTGAATGTTTCCGACAGCACGATCTCCAATAACAGCACCGCGGTCAGCGGCGGTGGGATCATTCTGCACGCTGAGGACATGGAAGTGAATATTACAGATACCATAATCAGCGACAACAACGCATATGGCGGCGGCGGGATATATGCGTATTCCGGCGGGCCCAAAATAACAATCAATAATTGCTCGATCACGGGAAACACAAGCAAAGACTGGAGCGGCGGCGGCGTTTATATGCTATCGATAAACAATACCCTGATGATAAGCAACTCCATTATCAGTGGCAACAAGGCGGATAGCGGCGGCGGTGGGATTTTTCTCAACAATAACAAAACCAATACCGGCGTTCCATATTCAGGCGTCACCACGATAAACACGATAACGGTCTCAAACACGGAGATAGAGAATAATGAATCCAATAATGGCGGTGGCATCTTGATGAGCATCGGCGTAGATGGGGCCGCCACGACCCTCACGATAAACGAAGGCAGCAAGATCATCGGCAATAGGGCTATCCGCAGGAGTGGCGGCGGCATATGCATGGAAGGCGGGACGCTGAATGTGGAGAATGCCACCATCAGCAACAACAGTGTGACTTTGACCGCTGGCGAGACCGGAATCGGCTATGGCTGCGGTGGCGGCATCTATTTGGGAGATTATACGACCAGATACCAACTAACGACGCTCAATTTGGGAAGCGGCTCCATTATCGAAGGCAATAATGCGCAAGTATTCGGTGGCGGCATATATGTGTCTGGTACGACCAACTATAATGCGATCGCCAACATGAAAGCAGGGACGACGATCGTCGGTAATACGGCCGGCACAAGCGGCGGCGGGATATATCTTGCAACGGTCGGCTCTAAGTTCAATATGACCGGTGGAAATATCGGTGAAACGGGTAAGGTCAATTCAGCACCAAACGGCGGCGGGGCATACGTGAACAACGGAACGTTAACCATAACCGGCGGGGTTCTTAATTACAACGCCGCAGGCACAAACGGCGGCGGGATATACATAAATAACGGAACGGTTAGCGTGACTGGTGGAGCCGTTAACTACAACACCGCAGGCACACATGGCGGCGGCATATACCTCACCGCCGCAGCCAGGCTGACAGCCGGCAGTAACACCGGCTTCAACAACAACACTGCGGTAAGTGACGGCGGCGCCATCTACACAATCACGAATCAAGCTGCCACTAGTCCATATAGCAATCTGTCCATCGACCCAACAGTCAAGTTCACCGCCAACAAAGCGCAAGCAAAATATGCACCATCCCAAGCGATTAGAACGCAGACAAGCAGCTTGATCCAGTCCGGCGACACGGATGTTGTGTTTTCAGATGGCACAACGTCGATCCGGCATCCTTTGAATAACTTTGACATCAATTATTACCGCACATACAACGTGATCTATAATCCCAATTACCGTAGTGATGCGGAGAATAAGGGAGCCACTGCCCCATATAATACGGGCAACCTGCTGTCTGGAGTCTTACATGCCGTGCAGGACATATCGGCCAGTGGGATCGGCTATGGATGCACAAACTATGCTTTCATTGGCTGGACTACCAATGCGGATGGCAGCGGCACCTTCTATGAAGTGGGCGATGACATATTGCTGGCTGCCAGCACTGCAACGGAGACTCAGACGGTCACGCTATATGCCCAGTGGGATATTTTAGGGTCAATCTCCATTAAAAAATACGGGGATCAGGACGGAGATACCGCCCTTTCAGGCGCCGTGTTTAAAATAGAACGGTTTACGGGATCCGACCCCACCAGTGAGGCGCAGCTGGCTAACGACTCTAATTGGGTGGCACTCTATTGGGATAACATAGGACGTAAATGGATGGCGACAGATACTGGCTTTGCATTTACGACCAATGGAAATAACGGGCTTGAATTCCCTAATTTACCCGAGGCAACTTACCGGATCACCGAGACAACACCTCCTGCCAGCAGCGAAGCGAAGTATTCATTGCTAAAAGATCCGATCACAGTGGCAGTTCCTTATACAATCAATTCTAATGACCCGAATTATGCTAATGTGATTAATGATAAAACCCCGGATAAGACCCTTGATGTAGGCGGGATAGAAACAGCCTATTATTACAATCTGACCTTCACGGTCACCGACGTCGCAGTCATTGAACTTCCGGCGGCCGGCAGCGCCAATTGGCTGCCACATATGTTTGTGCTGCTCGGAGCTGCGATCCTAACTATAGCTGCAGGTTGCTATTTATATTACCGCAGATGCCGCTTAAAGGACACTCGTCAATAGTTAAAAAACTTTTTAAATGCTGGAGTCATCGCTACATGTGCGGTTCTCCGGCAGGAGCTTCCCTCCGTGATTACATTGCCATGCGGCATGAAAATGCTTGCCTGACAGTGTTCACATAAAAAGCGCATGTATTTTGCGTCAAAATAAAAAATAAAAAATTATAAAAGGAGTTAAAACATGTTAAAAACAAAAAGAATATCAAAGGCAATGGCCGTCTTCTTCAGCATGTTGCTGACAATCGGACTCATCGCATCAACATTTGCGACAGCATCCGCCAGTACCACTATCCCAGCGGGATCAACGGGCTCGCTCACTATCAAAAAATTGTATTTAGACACCGGTCTTACCGAAAGCGAATTTAATAATTTATCCGTTGAAAAACAATCCGACTATGTCAAAGCCGATGATGGCCTATATTATGAGAAAGCCACTGACGCTACATATGTCATCTACAAGGTCGCCGATCTGATACAAGATACAGATACCACTACAGGCGATGTGACAATATGGTATAAGGACAGATTGGGCAACGCAGTCGACGTGGCCGGTCTAGGTTCCGCTTCCGCTTATGACTTAACAGGTCTTACCCCGATCACGGGCACCTTGACTGAAGGCTATATACGTACATTCAGCAATTTGTCCCTAGGTCTGTACATTGCGGTAGAAACCGGCTTGCCTGCAGGCGTCGCAAACAAAAACCACTTTTTTGTGGAGGTTCCAATGACGATTGAGGATGCCAGCGGCAATGCCACATGGAATCTTGATGTGGTTGCATGGCCCAAGAACGCTAAAAACAATATGACAATAACTAAAGACTATGTCAGCGGCGGCGTCATCGACACAAGCACCGGCTCGGGACAAGATAATATAACCGCAAGCCTTGGCGATATCATTAAATATGAAGTCGAAGCAACTGTCCCTTCCGATTACAAAACGGGCGCTGTGTACAATTACTCAGGATATCACATCGTCGATGTAACCAGTAAATATCTAGAAGTCCTAGATAATACCAGTGTCGGCGGTACAGCGTATAATATCGACGTCAAGCTTAATGGCGTATCATTAAGTAAAGGGACTGATTATACAGTAGAACAAGAAACTGATGCTGCCGGCGTGACAACGACCACCATCATATTCACCGACACTGGTCTTGAAAAGCTTGATAACGACGACGTTATCACAGTTTCATACTACGCACAGATCGCTGCCGCATTTGATACTGGTGACACCACTACGAATAGCGTGACCAATAAGGCCTTTATTAACTATTGGCCTGCTGATAAGGATCCTGATGTAGATGATCCTGAAGAAATTATTCCCACGGATCCCGATCCTAAAGTTTATCTTTACAGCTACCAATTCAGGAAAGTTGATCAAGATGGTGATCCGCTTGGAGGTGCAACATTTGTGCTGATGAATTCTTCTAACAAATACTTGGCTTATAATACAACCGATGGCTGGCATGAATTAAGCACAATTAATGATGATTGTAAATTCACATCTGGCACTGACGGTTTAGTAAAGTTCGACCGTATTGAATACGGCAATTATACGATAGTGGAGATTGCGGCGCCAACGGGCTACACCTTATTAAAAGACCCAATCGCTATTGAGATTGATGCTGATACGACAGCGAAAGCAGCAGCAGCAACACCATATTCTATCCAGATCGTCAACAAACTAAACAGCACAATCGATTTGCCGCAAACCGGTGGCAGCGGCATCTACCTGTTCCTGATTATCGGCGGTGCTTTAATTGCCACAGCAGCAATACTCTATGCAAAAAGCAGAAAAAATAATGCAGCAAGGTAAAGCAGGGCAATGAAGCTGCATACACTTTTAGTGTACTTTAAAATATCTATTGGGAGCAGCACCTGCTGCTCCCAATGTTTTGAGAAAAGGAGGAAAACATGAAAAAACGCATTTCAGTCATATTTATTGTACTTCTTTTTACAATCGGACTTGCTGTCATGATCTATCCTTTTTTCAGCAATTGGTATAATCAGCGCAGTCAAGCTGAGATTATTGTGAATTACGAAGAAAATATCGCTAATGCGAAAGAAGAGGAACTGGCGGCTGAGAGGGCGGCTGCCCATGCTTATAATGAAGGCTTGAAGGACAACGTCATATTGACCGATCCTTTCGACCCAAACGCTATCAAGGAAACATCACAGGACTATTATGATACGCTCAATATGAATGGTGATGGGATAATGGGCTATATAGAGATCCCCAAAATCAATGTCAAGCTTGTCCTATATCACGGCACAACTGCCGAGGTTCTGAGCAAGGGTGTTGGACATCTGGAAAACACTACGCTGCCGGTAGGCGGCGCTGGCACCCATGCGGTTTTCTCAGCGCATACCGGCTATCCCACATCCACGTTGTTCACGAATTTAGTGGACCTTGAAGTAGAGGATACATTTTATTTGACAGTGCTGGACGAAAAGCTTGCTTATCAAGTTGACCAGATTAAGGTTGTGGATCCATCTAACACAAGTGATCTGCTGATCGACCGCGATGAGGATCTCGTGACGCTTGTGACCTGCACGCCATATGGCGTGAACTCCCACCGCCTGCTTGTCAGGGGTACAAGAATACCTTATGTTGAGGGCATTGAGATGCCTGACCAGCCTGACGATCAGTATCTGTTCTACGCTATCGCCGCCGTCATTGGGATCATAGGCATAGCATCAACCATCATTATTGTAAAGAGGAGGCGACGTCGCCGGAGGAAAAAAAATGAAGCGTAAAATATTAAACATCATCATCCTCCTGTTACTTCTCAGCGGCTTGGCGGTGTTCCTTTATCCGTCAATAAGCACTTATATCTCTGGCAGGGAAGCCAAAAGCTATATTGCCGGTTTTGAAAGGATATCCCAATCGATACAGCAACCCGATCAAACGAAAGAGGATATGCATGAAAGGCTTTTATCCGACATGCAGGAATATAATGCTGCCATTTACGAAAGCGGGCAGCCAGGCTTAGCGGATCCTTTTTCATATGAACAGCCTGCTTTTGACTTGACCCAATACGGAATGGACCAAAACATGGTTGGCTACGTCACCATCCCCAGAATGGAAATTGAGCTTCCCATATTCCTAGGGGCATCGACAGATAATTTAGCCAAAGGGGCTGCCAATCTGGGGCAAACATCGCTCCCGGTGGGCGGGATCAATACAAATACAGTGTTGGCGGCGCATCGGGGCTATCGGGGGAGCGCAATGTTTCGCGACATAGAGAGCCTTGAAATAGGGGATAAGATATATATCACAAATTTCTGGGAGACACTGGCGTATGAGGTGGTGGAAACAAAGGTCATCCTGCCTTCTGACATATCCGAGATACTCATCCAACAAGACCGAGACCTGATCTCCCTCATAACATGCCACCCGTATACAAAGAATTACCAGCGCTATATTGTATATGCCGAGCGAACGACCATAGATAATGATGAGCAGACGCCCACGACCGGGCTTGGGCTTAATCACTTACTCAAATTCAATGAGATGTCATCATCCCAGCAGTTAATTTTAGTGGAGCGTTGGCTTCCTTTAGCGATCATTTTACTTTTGCTGGTGATTGCAATTGTCAGGTTCATTCTCAAAAGATTCAAATAAACGATACGTGCAAGCGACAGCTCCACGCTAAACACAATATGCGCCGTAGATTTGGAATAATCCATGGCGTTGTTTTTTGTGGGATCGGCGGCGGTGTTATTATAAAACCGATGCTGGATTCTTTTGATATATATTCGGTGGCGACGATTAGCTTCTTATCATCTTGCACGGTCTTATCTATGACCACATATTCAGTGGTAAACAGTGGGCGCAGCAGTAGGAGGACTGCTGGGAAAATGGCTATTTTCCTATGCTTCCTTAATAAGCTCGGATCCGGAAAAGGTCGGCACTCATTATATATCATTTTTTTCTCGCAGCTAACCAGCATAGCCTCTTCAATTATAAAAGGAAATATTCCACCGCTCTCAATCGCTCTTCTTGTGATGATGAGTATTGGCGAAATCACAGGAGGAATGATGGGCCAGCATTTTAATAAGACGCTTGAGGATAAGGTGATAGACAAGCTATTTATAGGAGTAATGGCGGTTATGATAGGGATTAACATTTATAATATATATATTTTCTTCTAAGCCTTTTACCCATTCTACACAACAGCTCATTGGTGATACTGCCCGATTTCTGGGCAACCTCTGCGGCACTTATTTCAGCCAGGCCATCTTTTCCGATTAAGGTTGCGATATCCCCAATATTGACATCAGGCACATCTGTGATATCGACAACAAGCTGATCCATACATATGCGCCCAATAATCGGCACACGGCGACCGTGAATCAGCACATCGCCATTGCCACAGGACAGATTTCTCGGGAGTCCATCTGCGTAGCCAATCGGCAATATGGCTATGCGGCTATCCCTTTTTGCCGTAAATGCTTTGCTATATCCGACGCTGTCACCATGCTTGATTTCTCTGATGAGAACAACTTGCGATTTCAGAGACAGAACCGGGCGTAAATCAATTCGTAAATTAGTTTGATCGCCAAGTGTGGTTGATGAACCGTACAAAGCGATTCCTATTCGCGCATAATCACATCGAAGCTTTGGATAGTTTAATAATCCATAGCTGCTTTGAATATGGATTTTGGGGAGCTTGATGTCTTCCATAACAAGTGTTTTAAGCAGATGATAAAAGTCTTTAATCTGCCGATATGTAAATGCGTTATCCTCCGTATTGATGCTGTCTGAAACGCAAAGATGGGTGTAGATGCCACTGACTTTCAGGTGAATTAACTGAAATATTTGGGCGACATCATACACATCATCTACATTTAAGCCAAGCCGGTGCATCCCTGTATCGATTTTAATGTGAGTGTTGATATCATAGCCCATTTGATCGAGTGCGGTGGCGTATTTAAAATCAATTAATGTTTGCATCAGATGATATTTTTGGAGCTCTTTTGCCCGTAATGGGCTCGTGTATCCCATAACTAGAATTTCGCCCTTTATCCCATTTCTCCGGAGTCTAATTCCCTCATCGATTGTTGCAACGGCAAAAGCCTTTATGCCTATTTCGCTTAAACAGGTTGATACGATCATAGCGCCATGTCCGTATGCATCTGCCTTGACAACAGCCATCAGCTCACAACCGTCCGGCATCGCCGCCTGCAAGGCGACGGCATTATGTTTTAAGTTTTCTAAATCGAATTCGAGCCAGGATCTGTCGGTATCAATAGCGGGAGTGCTTAAAGCTTTAATCATCATATTTCACACTGGTCAATCAGTTTATCCAGCAGCTCGCTAAAGGAAATACCGATGCCCTTCATCATATTGGGATAACGGCTATGAGAAGTGAAACCAGGGATTGTATTCACCTCATTGAAAATTATTTCTTTGGTTGGCGTTAGAAACATATCCACTCTTGCAAATCCTGAACAATCAAGCACTCGATATATAATCTCGGCAGTTTTTTGAATTCTTTTTTCGGTAGGCCAGTCAATCCTTGCGGGCATGTGAATTTTAGAGCTTTTTAAGGTGTACTTTTCAGTAAAATCGAAAAAACCATGGGTTAATTGGATTTCATCAACTCTGCCGATCGTTAAGCTGTCATTTCCTAAAATGGCGCAGCCTACTTCGAAACCGTCAATATTTTCTTCAATAATGACCTGACGATCATACTCAAATGCATGTTTTACGGCGGCGTGCAAATCTTCTTGTTGATTTATTTTAGTAATGCCAAATGATGATCCTGCGCGGACAGGCTTAACAAATAGAGGGTATTTAAGCTGCTTAGCCAGTGCTAAGGCTGTCGGCTGCTCGATTACTACCGATTGCGGTACAGCGATGCCTGCGGCTTGCACGAGACGATGGGCTCTATCCTTGTCCATACAAAGCGCTGAGCATAGCGTGCCACATCCGATCAGCGCTATTCCTGCCAATTCAAACAAGCCCTGAATGGTGCCATCTTCGCCGTTTTTGCCATGTAAAATAGGAAAAGCGGCATCCAATCGAGTCAATTTATTCCCATCCTTAGTGAGTTCAATAATTCCCCGCACGCTGCGGTTAGGTAAAACAACAACGGGGATACAATGATTGGTATCGTGATGCCATGTATCGCTTAAAATATTCTCGAAATCACCGTAATATCGAAACCAATCCCCCTGTCTTGTTATACCGATAGGTATAATTGTATATTTTTCCATATCTATATGTGAACAAACAGCAGATGCAGATTGTAACGAGACGGTGTATTCTGCTGAATTTCCACCAAAGAGAACAGCAATTTTCTTTTTCATCATTTGATCTTATTCCTTTCATTTTAATCTAAATACTCTTCAAGGCAAAGTTCCTGTGTATAGATTTCTTTTGCGGCTTCCCTGCCAACATATCGGAAGTGCCAAGGCTCATAATTTATGCCTGTTATGTTGAATTTATCAGAAGGATATCTTAAAATAAAGCCATATTTGTAGCTGTTTTCCTGGAGCCATAGATAGACGGCATCATTTGTGCATTTATCCTGTTCGGCATTAATATCAAGCGCCAACCCCAATTGATGCTCGCTTGCTCCTGGTAAGGCAACCCAGGTCTTTGCCAAGTCATGAGCTTCTTCTTCGGAATATCCCTCAGCTATATAAGCATTTACCTTATCAGAAAAAAGGGCTTCTTGTCTCTCTTGGGTTCGGTATGCCTCGTCAATCAGCGGATATATATTTTCATTTCTAGCAGCATCGAACATTTCTTGTAAATCAGGATATATTCTTTCATCTGCTTGATAATCGTTTTTTAGTGTCATCAATGTGACGTTGTATTCCTCTGGAATATAGTTCCATTCGTTTACTAGTATTAAGTTCCATTCTAGGCTGTCTTGATTTTGATTAGACATATCACTTTCAATTGTTGGCGAGGTAGTAGCCGCTTTGATTTCTTTTTTGCCATGACTTGAAAAGCCTTGGATGAACAAAATGGCGAATACAACGCAGAATAAAGTGACGACCATGAGAGTAGTATTTCTAAGTTTCATTTTCACAACCACCTTTCTTAAAGTAAAAAAGCATCCCCTATTTGATACACTGATCATATCAAAATAGGGGATGCTTTTTATTCGTTTATTCTTTTCAAAATCCTATTTATTACTAATGAAATTCTTACGATTTTCCAACAGTCCTTAGAACCTTATATTCTGCTATTTAAAGCCCTATGAAGTTGGCAGTGAAAACTCGATGGAGGTGACCTCATTTTCACTGTATGCTGCGATCGAACCGCCATGCAGCTCGATAATTTGCCTTGCAATAGCTAAGCCCAGTCCTGCACCACCGTTTTTCGTTGTCCGGGCGAAGTCCAAGCGATAGAACTGCTGGAAAATAAGATCAAGCTTTTCTTTTGGAATCGTGTTTCCATGGTTGATGAAGCTTATTTTAATGCGATCATCAAGCGGTATAATGGTGATGTCAATGGTGGTGTCTTTGAAACTGTAATTGACAGCATTGTGAAGCAGGTTATCAATTACCCGCTGCATCTTATTGACATCGCATTTAATTGATATGTTTGGCGTGGCTTGTAGCTGGCATTTAAGGTCCTTCTCAATAAGCATTGGCTGAAACTCAAAGATTAGCTGCTCAAACATTCTGGTGAGATTAACATGCTCAAGCTCAAGGGTCAGGTTTGAAAGATTAAAGCGGGTGATTTCAAAAAACTCATTAATTAGATATTCCAACCGCTCTGCCTTGTCTAAAGATATGGATAAATATTTTTCCCGAAGCTCCTCTGAAATCTGGCCTTCATCCCGAAGCAGGGTTAGATATCCAATGACTGAGGTGAGTGGCGTCTTTAGATCATGGGCAAGATATACAACAAGGTCATTCTTCCGTTGTTCTGCTTCTTTGGCTATGTGCGCATTGTTTCGCAGTGTCATCTTAAGCTGATTCATCTTAAACTCCGTTTGCTTTAGCTCGGAGGGAAGCTCAATTAACCGATCGTCTAAATGATACATATTCTCTGTTGCTTCAAGAACATGATTAAGAAAATAAAAAGGTTTCTTCCAATAATAATAGAAAATGACTGAAAAACCAATGACGAAATACAGCAGCGCAACCCAAAAAGTCCTATCAAAAAGCCAATGTACAATGAGATATATGAGTTCATGGCCATACCATGTAATTTGACTGTAAATAAGAATTGAAAATAGAAAAAGTATTATTCCTGCCAACAAATATAAAATAAAAGTAATGGAGAAGTGAAATAAAATTTTCCTTGACAGGTCTTGTTTTTCTTTTTTAAGTTCAGTTGTTAAATCTTGTTTATTCAATTTTATACCCAACTCCCCACACTGTTTTTATGAATTTAGGATTCTTAGCCGGCTCGTGCAATTTGTCACGCAGACGGCCAATATGTGCCATGACAGTATTGTTATTATCAAGAAATTTCTCTTCCCAAACTGCTTCGAACAATTCTTCGGAGGACACAACCTTCCCCCGATGATCACATAAATACCATAAAATAGAAAATTCAATGGGTGTCAGTGACACCTCCTTACCAAATAAAGTGCATTGGTGTGAATCTTTATTGATGATCAGCCCTTTAATATCATATTCCGTAATGACTGTGGAATCCTTCGCATCAGATTGATTATAGCGGACATATCGCCTTAATTGTGTTTTAACCCGCGCAACGACTTCTAAGGGATTAAACGGTTTGGTTATATAATCGTCTGCGCCAATTGTCAAGCCCATGATCTTATCCATATCTTCTCCCCTAGCGGTTAACATAATGATCGGAAAAAAGTATTTTTCCCGAACCTTTTGGCAAATATGAAACCCGTCTATATCGGGCAGCATGACATCTAAAATCGCCAAATCCAGTGCTGTGGTTTGGATGCATTCTAAGGCTTCTTTGCCGGTATAAAATTTATATACTGAATAACCATCGTTCTTCAGATATGCTTCAACTAAATCAGCTATTTCTTTTTCATCGTCTACTATTAATATATTCTTGTTCATATATGAAATTTGTCCTTCATCTGAAATCTTCGCATTTGCTGTTATGCGTAAATAATAACATAATTATGAAGAAATAACAACTGTAGCTCAAACTAAACTCCAATAATTCCTTTTACCCCTCCTTTTAAAAAACCCCTTGGTTTCATGACAAACCAAGGGGGAGTTGATTACTTAACCAGGTCGATAGCCTGACAACGAGATCGCAATCGCCGGACAGAGCAGTACTGTCTCTTTAAGTCTGACGATAACAGCTTCATCAGGGTTCTTAGGTCCGATGTAGCTGGAATAGCGTTCTCCTAACTGAAATAAGTCGGGGTAGACGTCCATACAAAATCCGCAGCCGTTACATCGTGAGAGATTAACTACAACTTCCATGACGTGCTTTACAGATCAATGATTTTCTTGACCATTTCCTTATACGGATTAATATTGGCATTGGCTTTGATGGACACCCTACAAGCAGCAGGGGCACCGCCGCCTAGACAGCTTTCTGCCGGGATAACAGAACCCTGTCCCATAAGATATTCGATAAAACGCAGTAATTTAACTCTGTCTCTGGCAGATGTACCGGGCTTTGCCGGCAAATATTTCTCGAGCATGTCTTTCGTCTCGGGATTGTCAAAATCAGCCTGGGATGGATGCGTACAGACTAACCCGCCGGCAATTTCCGCCAAGTATTCAGCAGTGCGGTATACAGCATTAATCCCCTGTACTTTTGCAATGTTGACATAAAGTGAATGAGGCACAAAACTTCCACATGGTGTTTGGCTACAACGGGCGGCAGAGGCTAAGCTGCTGGCATAGGATCCTTCTGAAAGCTCAACCATGGACATAACCTTTTGTGCGATATGGCTGATTCTTTCGGTTCCAAGCTGCTCAGCTGCCAGAACTGCTGCGCCGGCTGCCAGATCGCAGTGTCCTGCTTTACATGCTGAGAATGTGAAACGATGCATGTCCGCAAAGCGTAAAACCAGCGCACCGCTGTGCTCGTATTCGCCGCACATAAAGACTCGTTCCCAAGGAACAAAAACGTTGTCGAAGACGACCAGTGAGGCACCATGAATGCCATATTTGGGATTGCCTAGATCGGCGCCGCTGCCTTTTAGCCAACGGAAATTACCGGCCGGTGCTTCGAAAATCTGAGTTACGCCGGGCGTGCCATTGGGGATCGCAAAACTTAAGGCATAATCAACATCGCCTTCGGTCATGGCTTCTGTAGGTAAAACAAGAAACTCATGTGTAACTGGCGCACCGGACATATGTGCCTTGGCGCCGCGAACAATGATTCCGTCATCGCGACGTTCCACAACATGGACAAATGAATCGGGGTCGGGCTGCTTGCCCGGCTTAAGCCCGCGATCGCCTTTAATGTCCGTCATCATGCCTGCTACTGAGAGGTCATTATCTTGGACATATTGAAGCCATTTCTTGAAGTAGTCATGATATTTTGTACCTTTATCCTGATCAATATCATATGTAGTTGCATAGACAGCCTGAATAGCATCATTGCCGACACAACGCGCGCCGACACAGCCGCCATGCTGCGGTGTAAGCCAACGCATCATTTCCAGACGATTATACAGATCCTCCTGGGTCATGTGAACATGCGTGAAACGGCTGACCTTTTCTCCGGTGAGATGAGATGTAGCAGTCAAGATCGGCCGGCTTTCGGCCATTTCATAAGTAATGGAAATAGCATTGATATTCGCACGTGTCATCGGATGTTCCATAACGTCTTCTACTTTTTCACCAAATGCATAGAGGTTGGGTTTCAAATCATGCATGGTTTTAAAATACTGTTCTTTTGTCATGATAGACATTTGAAAATCTCTCCTTTACCAATTCATCTTATTTAGTTCCGTCTTTAAATCATTACGATAATCGGGATGGGCGATATTGATAAGCTGCTCCGCACGTTTGGCAAGGGTTTTGAAGCGTAAGTCTGCAACGCCATATTCGGTGACAACAAAATCAATATCGTTCCGGCTGGTGCTTACCGGCGTTCCGGCCGCAAGTCTGGCGACAATCTTCGATTTACGCTTCTCATTACTTCCGGCAGTAGATGGCAGAGCCAATACTGCCCGCCCACCCTTGGAGGCATGTGCGCCACGAATAAAATCCACTTGACCGCCGACACCGCTATACTGTCTGCTGCCGATGCTCTCAGATGCCGCCTGCCCCATCAGATCAACTTCTACTGAGGAGTTGACGCTGACCATATGATCATTCTTGGCGATGACAAATGGATCGTTTGTATAGTCGCATGGATAGGCGACTACACACGGATTATCATCAACGAAATCATAAAGCGCTCTGGTTCCCATTAAAAATGTTGTAACCATTTTACCGGGGTGCAGACTCTTACAACTGTTATCAATAACGCCGGCATAGTATAAATCCATGACGCCGTCAGAAAACATCTCCGTATGAATGCCCAGATGCTTTTTATCCTTCAAGGCAATCAGCAAAGCGTCCGGAATTGCGCCAATGCCTAACTGAAGGCAGTCCCCGTCATTGATGAGCGTGGAAACATGCTCGCCAATGCGTTGCTCGATCTCGGTAATCCTAGGTCTGGGGATTTCGAGCACAGGGTGGTCGCATTCTACAAAATAGTCAATCTCCGATACATGGAGGAAAGAATCTCCATGGATACGTGGCATTTGAGGATTGACCTCGGCGATGACCGTTTTAGCATATGCTGCCGATGCCTTATTATGATCCACTGATGTTCCCAGACTCACATAACCATGGCGGTCAGGTGGGGAAACCTGAATCAGTGCAACCGATGCATCAAACTCCTTAGAATACATCCGCGGATAATCTTTCAGAAAACATGGTGCAAGGTGACCGGTTCCGTTGGCAACATGATCTCTAGTGACTGCGCCGACATAAGATGTCGTAAAGCGGACTTTATCCACGATATCCGGGGTCAGATAAGGAATATCTTTTGTGATCGTAACCAACTGCGCAATTTCAACATAGTCCAGTACCTTAATCCGTCTGGCCAAAGCCTCCAGTGTCGCTTTTGGCTGTCCAGCAGCAAAGGGAACGGTTATTCTGTCACCGGTTTTAACGGCTTCTAAAGCTGTATCGGCATCTGTTTTCCGAGTGTTATAAATATTTTTCCAGTCCATATCATTTCCCTTTCTTTACACTATTAAGGGATCTGCTTTAGCGCAGCCATTTTAGGATCATGCTGGGGAATAATGATGTCGGCACGGCTTTTGACTTTTTCAACTGAATCATATGCAGCCAGAGCGTCCACATGAATGCCTGGCGTCACATTGCCTTGTTCCGGGAAAACGTCCATGGTGCTGCAGAAACCGCTTATAACTGCCTTGCCCTTGCTGGTATCCACTTCAATCGCCTGTGCGCCCGGTGTATGCCCTGGAACTGGGAAAACCCGTACACCAGAAACAATTTCGGCTTCGCCGTCAATCAGCTTAAGCGGCATCCCCTCAATAAAACTCTGATTATACAAACCGGCCATCATAGGATGTGGAGCGTTAAAGAAATCATATTCCTTTTGCTGAACATATACCGTGGCGTTTGTGAGTAAACGGGCATTTAGTGCATGATCGAAATGAAGATGCGTGAGGATCAAATGCTTGATATTACCAGGTTTTGTGCCGTACTCAGCTAAAGCGTCTGCCAGTGTGTTGACGTCTTCGGTCGCATCATGCCAGTAATTTTTCATGTCAGCAGAGTAGCCGCCTGCGTCTACTAAAACATCGCCCTCCGGGTGCTTGATCAACCATGCGTTGATCGGAATCCAGATAGATTCCCCATAGTTAATGAAATAAGTCATCAGGCCACGGTCAAGTTTAAGCCTTGCGATACGAATCGGATTAATTACTAAATCCATCATAAATAACCTCCTTTGTCAAATAGTCAACTTTTTCTAGATTCATGATTATATTATAGCAAAATATATGCCAATATTATGTTGATAAAATTGGAAATAATACCAATTATTCTATAGATTCTAAAAAAATCACTGTCATTTCATCTTGATCAAAAGAAAAAATAACAATGATTTCTCAAATTTCTCAATAATTATCATTGAGAAACTACCGCAGATCAAACTTTTTCAATAAGCGATAAAAGGTTGCCAAGCTGACTTTAAGGTAAGCTGCCGCCTGACGTTTCCCAGCAGTTGATCGTCCAAATAAATCAAGCGCCATGCGACAGGCCTCCAAGTCAGGTTTAGCAGAAAATGCCTGATGATAATCAGTGCGACCCGACAGACAAACATTTCGAATGTAATCGGGCAGGCACTCAAAGGTAACCTGTGAGTTTTTCGAAAAGGCTGACAAATATTCCATGGTATTGCGAAGCTCTCTAATATTTCCAGGCCAGGGATAATTAAGCAGTAATTCCTGTGCTTGTGGGGTTATTGTCCATTCATTCCGATCATCTAGTTGGTTAAGAAAATGGCGGCAGAGCAACAATATGTCTTCCTTACGTTCCCTAAGCGGCGGCAGATTGATGCAGACAGCATTGAGACGAAAATATAGATCTTCCCGAAACTTCTTTTCGGCTACCAGCTTAGCCAATGGCGCATTTGTGGCAGCCACAATGCGGATGTCAGATCTTATCAACTGTTGTCCGCCGATACGATAGAATTCCTTTTCTTCTAATACGCGTAAAAGCTTTGCTTGATTGGTAATATTCAAATCGCCAACCTCATCTAAAAACAAAGTGCCGCCATCTGCCAGTTCGATGTATCCCTTTTTCCCTGAGGATGCGGCGCCGGTAAAGGCACCTTTTTCATATCCGAACAGTTCGCTCTCGAAAAGGGTTTCCGGTATTGCTGAACAGTTAAAAGCCACTAGCTTCTTTTGATTTCGTGCGCTAAGTTCGTGAATAGATCTTGCGACAAGCTCTTTCCCGGTTCCGCTTTCACCTTGAATCAGAACTGGAAGCGAAAGCTTTGCCACGCTATGAATAAGCGTTTTGACTTCGTTCATCTTAGCGGATACACTGACCATGCGGTGGATTGCCTTAGAGCTTTTTGTCACGCTGCCAAGTGAAATGGTCGAGAGCTCGTCAATGGCCAGGGCAACGCCGTTATAAGGGTATACCTTTGAATCATCTAAACGACTTAAGCGGAAAAGTCTGTCGTCTAATTTTACGACGACGCTATTGTTTCTGATGTTTTCAGTCAGCAAATCGTTCAATGATCTTTTCGGAATTATTTTATGCAAAGACTGTGCTAAATCATTGCTGCCCGGCAGGCGCAAGAATTCTTTTGCGGTTGTATTGAGTCTTAAAATACCTTGATCATTATCAGTGATAATCAACCCTCTGTTCCCGTTAATCTGGAAGAGGCTATTCAGTGAAGCATCAGAAATACTGCGAAGACGCAACACACCAATAAGCGGCGAGTAGTCGGAAAATACACTGGAAAGCTCTCCGATGTATTCCACCCAACTATCTTCCTTTTCAAGGATACGTTTACGGATGTCTTCGCCTTGGCCGAGCAGGCCCACGCTACCTGCGTGCACGCTGCCTTTGAAAATTGGAGCGCACAGTATAATGGAATAGTTGCAGTTTCGGCTGTTTTCACAGTAGTTACATCCGGCTTCGAATCCGGGATCCCGAATGATATTAATGATCTCAGAATCTCTATGTCGGGTCAGGTGACAGCCTTTTGGACGAACACTGCCTACTTTGTTCCAATAGTCTTGTGTACCAAGGACTGCCACACCATCTCTTCCGACTACACCTAATTGTAAATCTCCTAAACGACAAGCTGCTTGCAGCATTGTACTATATTGTTCCGAAAAAGACATCATGACCTCCTTGTTCCACGGTGGTTTTATCAGCCGTTGTCACTTTAACTATAAACGAACGGGTAAGTAATTAATTATATTCTAATACTAACAAAAAAGCAGAGTATTTGCAACTGGATTATATAAACATTATATAAATAACAAATATACATTATTAATTATCTTTTTTCGACAAAAAAGCTATGTTTATGCATCTTCATGTTACGATATCTTAGTGTTAAACTTATAATATGGCCCAAAATTATTGTCAAATGTTAAGAAACAATTATTTTTATTCAGGGGGAAAATATCATGATAGATTTGTTATCTGTTTTCATAAGTTCAGTCATTATCCTTGCGGAGTTTATCTGCTGTCTGGTTCTTTTTGACGTTTTGTTGGAGAAAAAAGAAGTGGTACATAATATTTATCCAATCTTAGATATAAAAATACTGGTATTAGTTGTGGTTAACTGGGTCGTCGCCAATTATATCGAAAACGCAATCCTTAAGGGGCTATTAATCCTTGCATGCTACTGTGTGTTTCTATATTTTTTCTATAAAGCCGAAATTGTAGTAAAGCTGTGCGTTTCAATCATACAGTATATTCTTATTATTGTTGTTGATAGTTTTTCAGTTATCCTTATATATGGTTTGCTCGCATTACCCTTAGAGGTGATAAAAAGCAATTCACGCTATTTCTTTTTTGCTGCGACATTCTCAAAAACATTTCTTTTTTTACTTGTCATGATCATTAAAAAGATAGTCAGCTCCAAGCGCCACCCAGAGCTAAATTATATCTCAAAATATCATTGGCTTGTTTATGTTTTACAGGCGGTTATCACGATGGTATCGCTTTTGTCAATTATTGAGCTCTGTTACAGATCGGGAACTGTTCCTTTCATTGCAATAGTTGCGGCTCTTGGATTGTTATTTCTCAATTATGCTATTCTCGGGCTTCTTGAGTCTTCTGCGCGTTTTGGAAAAAGTGAAAGAGAAAATGCTTTGTATCAACAGCAAATTGAGGTTGAAACAGCAAACATCAAAGCTTTAAATAAAACATTTACCGCACAAAAGCAGCATATGCATGATTATAAGCAGCAAATAGCAACGATCTATCAACTAGCCAATGACTCAAAATATGATCAGGTAATCCATTTGATAAAATCAATTTCCGACGATATTTACGTGTCTCTCTATAGGGTCAAGACAAATCACGATATTATTGACGCAATATTGAATCAAAAATGTATGCTGTCCGAAAATAAAGGGGTAACTTTAGATATTAGAGGCGGAGACTTATCAGAGGTCAATATACCAGAGCATCTATTAGTCATTATATTGTCAAATGCACTTGATAATGCAATTGAGGCTTGTGATAACGTGATTACAGATAGAATTATTAACGTAAAACTGTTGAATGAAAATGGGATCTTTGTTTATTCAGTGATCAACCCGGTCGTAAGACCCATAGAGATTCAGAACAACATGATTGAGACAACCAAAGCCGACCGGCTTGTGCACGGGATTGGCCTAAAAAATATTGCTTTTGCCTTGTCAAAATGTAACGGCGATTATGAATTAGGCTGTGACGGGCAAACCTTTCAGTTTACTGCTCTGATAAGGCTTAAACAGAACCCTTGATTCTGCAATTCGCCCGTTAAAACTGTCATATGGCTTGATCTTTAGAAAGTGTTTCTTTATGATGATACACATAGGAGATGCTAAATGTTTTTTGGGGGAGGAAGCTGTGCTTAATAAACTTGCCGTTAGAATAACCGAAAAAGCGACATCGATGGCCCTGCTTGGCAGTGAAGAATTTGATATTTATGTATATGCTTTTGAAAAATTGATCAGTCAATTAGTTGTCTACTCTTTACTGTTGCTTATAGGGTTCATTATGAATTCTCCAATAAGCATGATCATATGCCACGTATTCCTAGCATTGCTCCGTGGACAAACAAGTGGCTACCACGCCAAGAGCCCTTTAGGATGCTTACTTCTATCCTGCCTGGTGAGCGTGATAATTATTTACATATCAAATAGAGTTAATGAGTTGTTTATGATACCAGCATTAATTATTTCAATCATATATATTCTATATGCAGCCCCGATAAATCATAAGGATCTTAATTTATCGCCCTATGAAATTGAGCGATTAAGAAATTCTACAAAATACGTATTGACTGGGGAAATGAATCTAATTATCATTTTATACTTGTTCCATTTTACACATGCGCTGTATATACCAGCCAGCTTAGCGATTATTAGCGTGGCTTTGTCCATGCTATTATCGAAAATATTAAAACAGGAGGTAAATAAGGATGTCAGAACTGATTGATTCAGCTAAGGAAAAACTTATGGAGTCAGCCGTTTCAGCGGCAAAAGCAAGTGTGGCAGATAGTGTCTGGTGGGGATGGCCACCAGGATGCATGGGTATTTTTTATCAAGGAAAAAGACCTGATTCTTTGCGCAGATCTGGAGAGAGTGAAGACAACAACAAGTAGTTGGACTAGTTGCCAATTAGAGGGGACCAATAAACGGTTGCCTCTTTTTGACTTAGACTTTTATTTTCGAAATTATTGCCGCAATACGCTTGGCACGGGTAGACTCTTGTTTGGCAGCTTCAATATGCAGGACATATTTTCTTTGCTGGGAATAGGACAGGCTTTGAAAAGCAACCAGTGCTTTTTCGTTAAGCTGTTGTTTAAAGTCCTCAGGCAAAGTGACGACTCGGTCTTCTTCATCTTTTTCCAACCTGACATCAATCGCATCACCAAAAGCTGCCCCCATCTTTTGCCTGATCGCTTTCGGGACACCAAGTATATGACAAGGCAACCCCATCCGCACGATGGAGCCGCGGTATTCCACGCCGTTTAATAATGCCTTAACTTTTACCCGTTTTGTGCCGTACTCTTTCACGACATCAAAAGGAATCTCGATATATCCTGCATCCATAGTGTCATTTTGTAATAATGTTGCTTTGAATTCTTTGATACTCATGGCTCTCTCCTTGTATATTGGTCGTTGAAAATTTGCATAGCTAAACTGTAATTAAAAGTATATCAATAGTCCGATGAAAATGCAATCCTTGCTCATGTTTATAGCTTATGCACAAAAACAAGGAATCAGTATGAAGAAAGATATCAAAGAGAAAACAGCAGGAATACAGGTTGACATAATATTGATTTAGATATTAATAAAGAAAATTTCCACTTTTAAGTTGTACTTTTTCTTGACATAGTACC
>Ga0153920_1000008_pt1 | contig 119410 bp, 112 predicted proteins | sample TSNJ004MetaG_FD_104713 | JGI IMG/M metagenome (GOLD analysis project Ga0153920, IMG submission 104713) | Attine ant fungus gardens microbial communities from New Jersey, USA - TSNJ004 MetaG | ecosystem: Host-associated > Fungi > Mycelium > Unclassified | place: USA: New Jersey, Brendon T....
CGGGCAATCAAGCAAATAAATGTTTCGTATTCACCAAACAAAAATAATTTGGTATCAACAAACTTGGCACACTATTGAGTTCTCAAACAACAAGCGCTTCCGACACCACGAACCACCATCATCTGGCTGGCCGCTTCGCTCCGGAGCAACTTTCCAACCTTACCACATCCCCGACCCGAGTCAAAACGACCCGAACATCCGGTGACCTGCAAAGGAAGGGATTCTCGCTGCCAGGTAAACATCCCGTTTCCGGTGCGTGTTTCCCGCTGGCAACAGATAAAAACTATACGCAGGTTCCACCACCCACGCAAATCGAGGGCCTGTACAACAAAAACCCCGGAATGCCGGGGAAAATCAAGCGCTCTGGGGGCGTAGATGCAGAAAACCGCCGAAAAAGTGCTGTGCTTCACAGACTTTCTCGACGGTTTCCCTGAAATGCTCCTGCGGGGCGGGTGCTTAGCCCTCCAGCTCCAGGACTGCCATGTTCTTCTTGCCGCGGCGGATGATCGCGTAGCGCTGGTGCAGGAAGTCATCCACGCTCAGTTCCGAGTCGATCCCCTGGACCTTGTGGTTGTTCACGTAGGCGCCGCCTTCCCCAACGGTGCGGCGGGCCTCGGACTGGCTCTTGCTCAGCCCGCTGGTCTGCAGCACGTTGAGGATGCCCAGCTCGTCGGCCTTGATCTTGGCCGAGGGCAGCTCGGCGATGACCGCCTGCAGCGTCGGCAGATCGATCTCGCCCAATTCGCCGTTGCCGAAGACCGCGGCCGAGGCGGCGATGACCTTCTCGGTCGCGTCCTCCCCGTGGACCAGGCTGGTGACCAGCCAGGCCAGGGTGCGCTGTGCCTTGCGCTGGTGCGGGCGCTCGGCCACCTCGGTCGCCATTTCCTCAATCTCGGCACGCGTGAGGAAGGTGAAGACCTTTAGCCGGTCGATCACATCGGCGTCCGCGGTGTTCAGCCAGAACTGGTAGAAGGTGTACGGGCTGCACATTTCCGGATCCAGCCAGATGGCATTGCCCTCGGATTTGCCGAACTTCGTGCCGTCGGAGTTGGTGATCAGCGGGGTGCCGAAGGCGTGGACGTGCTTGCCCTCGACCTTGCGGATCAGCTCGGTGCCACTGGTCAGGTTGCCCCACTGGTCCGAGCCGCCGGTCTGCAGGGTGCAGCCGTACTGGCGGTGCAGCTCCAGGAAGTCGAAGCCCTGCAGGACCTGGTAGCTGAACTCGGTGTAGCTGATGCCCTCATCGGAGTTCAGGCGGGCGGCGACGATTTCCTTCTTGATCATGGTGCCCACCCGGAAGTACTTGCCGATGTCGCGCAGGAAGTCCAGGGCGCTGACGTTCTGCGTCCAGTCCAGGTTGTTGACCAGGCGCACCGCGTTCTCCCCCTCGAAGGAGAGGTAGCGCGAGACCTGGGACTGCAGGCTGGCAACCCATTCGGCCACGGTCTCCCGGGTGTTCAGCACGCGTTCGGCGCTCTGGCGGGGATCGCCGATCAACCCGGTGGAACCGCCCACCAGCGCCAGCGGCTTGTGGCCGGCCAGCTGCAGGCGGCGCATGTTCAGCAGCTGCACCAGGTGGCCCAGGTGCAGGGACGCGGCGGTCGGGTCGAAGCCGCAATAGTATGTGACCGTCTCGTTGGCAAGCGCTTCTTCCAGCGCGGCGTCATCGGTGGAGACGTGGACCAGCCCGCGCCACTTCAGTTCCTGCCAGATGTTATCGAACGACGGATCAATACGTTGTCCCGCGAGGGCGGGATTCTGCTTCATTTCAGACACAACCCCAACGTTAGCAAAATCCGCGCGTGGTGCTCAGTTGATCCGTCCAGATTGCGCCGGAACCCGGACGTGGGATGCGCAACGTGCTCCCGCTGCGCATCCCCATGCCGAAGCGCGGGTCAGTTCACGGCCGCGGCGGCGGCGGTGTCCAGCCCGGCGGGCAACTCCTGGCTGTAGAGCACGTGCAGGCGCTGGGTGGTGCGGGTCATGGCCACATACAGGTCCCCCACCCCGCCGTCGACCTCGCTGATCAGCGCGGCCGGTTCCACGATCAGCACCCCGTCGAACTCCAGGCCCTTGGATTCACGGGCGGAGATCACCACGATGTTCTGCACCATGCCCCCGGAACCGGAGCCGACCCGCTGGCCGTACACCTCGGCCAGCGCCGCACGGTACTGGGCGACCTTTTCCTGCGGGACGATGACCGCCTGCAGCCCGCCCTGGGAGTACTCCAGCTCCCCGGGCAGGATGCGCAGCAGCTGCGGCAGCAGGTTTTCGGCTTCGGTGTGGGTGAACAGCGGCGGCCAGTCCCCCTCGCGCACCGCCTGCGGGGTGGTGATGCGCAGCCCGGCGGCCTGGGCGACGGCGGTGGCCGCGTCCGCGATCTGCGCCGGGGTGCGGTAGTTCACCGTCAGCTCCTCCAGCCGGAAGCGCTGCCCCAAGAACGGCTCCAGCGCCTCCCCCCAGCTCAGCGCGCCGGAGGCCGCCGAGGTCTGGGCGATGTCGCCCACGATCGTGAAGGACTTCATTGGGCAGCGGCGCATCAGCAGGCGCCACAGCATCGGGGAGAGCTCCTGGGCCTCGTCGACCACGATGTGCCCGTACGCCCAGGTGCGGTCCGCGACCGCACGTTCGGCGGCGGTCATCCGCGCCCCGGTCTCCTGGTTCAGCCCGGCAACCTGTTCGGCGGTGACAATCCCGTCGATCCCCGCGTTCTTGAGCATCACGTCCATGTTCGCCAAGGCGGCCTTCGCGTTCTCCACGTCCCGGTCGAACTGGGCGGCGTCGGGGGTGTCGCGCGGGTCGGTGAACTCCCCGAGCAGTTCCGCGGCCTCATCCAGCAGCGGCACGTCGGCCTCGGTGAACGGGGAACCGGCCGGACGGTAGAGGGCGGCGCGCTCGGCGGCATCCAGGTGCGGGGCGGCGGCCTCCAGCAGGTAGGGCTTGGCGAACAGCTCGGAGAGCAGGCGCTGCGGGGTCATCGGCATCCAGCACAGGTTCAGCGCCACGCGCACGTCGTGCGAGTCGCGCACCTCCTGCGGCAGGTAGCTGCGGTCCGCCGCGCTGATCTGCCCGGCCGACTCCTCCAGCACCCGCTTCATCTGTTCGGCCAGCTCCTCGACGAGGACCTTCACAAAGGTCTCACGGGCCTGGTTGTGCGGCCGGCGCGAATGCCGGGCCCGGTCCCGGGCGTTGCGCACCATCTTGCGGGTCAGGGTCAGCCGGGTGCCCTCGACCACCACGGTGCGGTCCTCGGGCAGCAGCCGCTGGCGGTTGCGCACCGCCTGGGCGATCACCCTGGCCATCGACAGCTCGCCCTTGACCCGGGCGGTGGTGCGGTTCAGCTCCGGCACCGTGGGCACCCCGGCGTACAGTTCCCCGACGCTGGCCATCACCACGCCGGTCTCCCCCAGGGAGGGCAGCACGCGTTCGATGTAGCGCATGAAGGAGGCGGAGGGGCCCACGATCAGCACCCCGGCGTTCTTCAGCCGCTCCCGGTACTCGTAGAGCAGGTAGGCGGCGCGGTGCAGCGCCACCGCGGTCTTGCCGGTGCCCGGCCCGCCCTGCACCACGATCGCCCCGGCCAGTTCGGAGCGGATGATCGCATCCTGCTCGGCCTGGATGGTGCCCACGATGTCACCCATCCGCCCGGTGCGCTTCTCGCGCAGCGCCGCCATCAGCGCCCCCTCGCCGCGGTGCGAATGCCCCTCGTCCAGCCAGGACGGGTCCAGCACGTCATCCTCCACCCCGGTCACGGTGCGGCCCTTGAGGATCAGGTGGCGGCGGCGGCGCACCCCCAGCGGCTGCAGCGCGGTGGCCTGGTAGAACGGGGCGGCCTCCGCGGCCCGCCAGTCCACCATCAGCCGGTTCAGGTCCTCGTCGGTGATGCCGATGCGTCCGATATAGCGCGGGCTGCCGGCCGATTCGGGGTCTGCGGCGATCCGCCCGTCCATGTCCAGCCGGCCAAAGACCAGCCGGTCCTCCACGGCCTCCAGCTGGGCGATCCGGTCCTCGTAGAGGGTGGCGAAGGAGTCGCGTTCGGACTGGTTCTGGAAGCTGCCCACCGCCCCGGTGGCCCGGGTGCGCTCCAGCTGTTCGATCTTCTCCGCCCGCAGCTCATCGAGCCGCGCATACAGCCGTGCCACGTACTGCGATTCGTCGATCAGATCCTTGTCGATCGTCCCGGCCACTGGTGCTCCCCTCACACTGCAAAATCAAGACAGACCATTCTACGCCGTCGCACCCCGGCAACGGGCAATGATGTGACGCAACCGGCGACACGTTCACCGGCGGCGGATTCTGGCGCGCGGATCAGACCAGCTGCAGGCTGTGCACGTTGTATCCGCTCAGCTGCTGGCGGCCCTTCAGCTCGTCCAGTTCCAGCACCACGCCGATCCCGGCCACCGTCGCACCGGTGCGTTCGATCAGCCGGGCCGCGGAGCCCACGGTGCCGCCGGTGGCCAGCACGTCGTCCAGGATCAGCACGCGGGTGCCGGGGCGGACTTCGTCGCGGTGGATCTCCAGGGACCCCGACCCGTACTCCAGGGTGTAGTCGTCGCGGTAGGTGGGCCGGGGCAGCTTGCCGGCCTTGCGGATGGTGAGCATGCCGGTGCCGGTGGCGTAGGCGGCGGCCGCGGCCAGCACGAACCCGCGGGCCTCCAGCCCGGCAACGATGTCGAACTGCCCGGCGAAGCGGGAGGTCAACTCGTCGACGATCCGGCGCAGCCCATGCGGGTCGGCGAACACCGGGGTCAGGTCCTTGAAGGACACCCCCGGTTGCGGGTAATCGGGCACGATCGCGCAGAGGCGGTCCAACAGGTCACTGATGCTTTCGTTATTCGTCACCCGTCAATTTTAGGCCGTCCCGGCAGCTCCCGCGGCACCCCGCCCGGCCGCGGCGGGTACCGGTACAGCACAACGCCCCGCGTTTCCGGCCCCTGCAGGGGCGGAAAACACGGGGCGGGAGGTGGTTCAGCGGGGCCGTGAATCAGCCGGTCTCAGCGTGGCAGCAGCTGTCCCGAGGGCCAGGGCAGCAGCGTCGGGAAGTCCGAGAGCTCGGCATCGGAGGAGGCCTGCACCACGCCCTGCGGCGGTCGTCCGGCCAGCCAGGCGGCCAGGTCGAAGTCGGTTCCGGTCAGCACGTAGGAGTGCGCCCCCTCCCCCAGCACGATCGGCTCCTTGCCGTGGGGCTGCAGCACGATCCGGTCGGTCTCGGCCACGCGCGGCTGCAGCGCACGGATCAGGTGCTCACTGAAGCTGCGCGGCCAACTGGCGGCCGGACGCTTGAACTCGTCCAGGTCGGTTGCGTGGATCAGCATTTCCCGCCAGGTGGCGTGCATCATGTCGGCCACCGTCGCCCCGGGGCGGTACCCGACGTTTTCCTCCCACTTCTGCACGGTGCCGGGCAGCACGGCGCGCAGCTCGTCGAGCGAATCCAGGGCCAGCGGGCGCAGCGAGTCCGGGCGCATCAGCGCGGCCATGTTGATCGCCTCCACGCGCCCGGCCATGCCCCCGTCGTACATCTCCGGCGGGTTGGCGCTGCCGGCGTTGGCGAACTGGCGGATCGCGGCGCGGGCGAAGGAATGCAGGTGCGCGACCAGCTGGGACACCGTCCAGTCCGGCAGCGAACTGGGCTTGGCGAAATCCTCGTCGGGAAGTGCGCGCAACTGGTCCTGGAGCTCATCCAATGCCCGGGTGACCTCAGTGATCAGTTCCTCGGGCGACAAATGCTGTGTCATGCTCCACACTGTATCGGCTGCACCGGGAAAACCACCAGCACCACCTGCGATGCCCACCAACACCACAGCCCGCCGGCACCCGTGGAGGGGGCGGCGGGCTGCGGTCAAAGCGCGGCGGGAGGCGGCAGGTGCGCGATCAGCTCCCGGCCCAGGTGCGCACGTGCTGCAACTGGCGTTCGAACTCCTCCAGCTGGGCCTGCACGGCGCTCGGAGCGGTCCCGCCCTGTCCGTTGCGCGCGTTCAGCGAACCCGCGGTGGAGAGCACCTCACGCACCGCCGGAGTCAGGTGCTCGGAGATCGAGGCGTAGTCCTCATCGCTCAGGTCCCACAGCTCCACGCCGCGCGACTCGGCCAGCTTCACCGCCGCCCCGGACAGTTCGTGGGCGTCGCGGAACGGCACGCCCTGGCGCACCAGCCATTCGGCGATGTCGGTGGCCAGCGCGAACCCCTGCGGGGCCAGTTCGGCCATCCGCTCGGTGTTGAAGCTCAAGGTGGCGATCATCCCGGCCACCGCCGGCAGCAGCAGCTCCAGGGTGTCAGCGGCGTCGAACACCGGCTCCTTGTCCTCCTGCAGGTCACGGTTGTACGCCAGCGGCAGGGCCTTCAGGGTGGCCAGCAGCCCGGTCAGGTCCCCGATCAGGCGCCCGGCCTTGCCGCGGGCCAGCTCGGCGATGTCCGGGTTCTTCTTCTGCGGCATGATCGAGGAGCCGGTGGAAAACGCGTCGTGCAGGGTCACGAACGAGAACTCCTTGGTGGCCCACAGGATCACTTCCTCGCTGATGCGCGAAAGATCCACGCCGATCATGGCCGTAATCCAGGCGAACTCGGCGAAGACGTCACGTGCCGCGGTTCCGTCGATCGAGTTGTGCACGGCCGAATCAAAGCCGAGTTCGGCGGCGACGAAGTTCGGATCCAGCCCCAGGGTCTGGCCGGCCAGGGCACCGGAGCCATACGGTGAAACCGCGGCGCGCTTGTCCCAGTCCACAAACCGCTGCACGTCGCGCAGCATCGGCCAGGCGTAGGCCAGCAGCAGATGCGAGAGCAGGATCGGCTGGGCGTGCTGCAGGTGGGTGCGCCCCGGCATGGGCGCGTAGGGGTGGGCCTTGGCTTGGGCGACGAGCGCGTCCATCGTCTCGATTAGACCCTTGGCGATGATGCGCGCATGATCGCGCAGGAACATCCGACCCAGGGTGGCGATCTGATCGTTGCGGGAACGGCCGGCGCGCAGCTTCCCGCCCAGTCCGGCGCCCGCCCGCTCGAGCAGGCCGCGCTCCAGCGAACCGTGGACGTCTTCATCCGACTCGGCGGCCACGTAGCGCTCGGTCTTGACGTCCTCCTCCAGCTGGTCCAACGCGGCCAGCATCCCGGAAAGTTCGTCGTCGGTGAGCAGGTTCGAACGATGCAGGACCTTGGCGTGGGCGCGTGAACCGGCGATATCGTAGCTGGCCAGACGCCAGTCGAAGTGCGTGGACTTGCTCAGTGCCGCCATGGCTTGTGCTGGGCCACCGGAGAAGCGGCCGCCCCATAGCGAACCTTCGTTGGTTGAAGAGCTCATGCCTAGTTCCTTTCAGCAGACACCACGTGGTGGACCGCAAGCTTTATATTCATTGTTGAACACTCTAACAAAGTTTATGCATAGAAGCTCATAAATATTCAACACATCCCGTCCCAGGCTATTGGGATTCAGTGTCAAAGGCCCTCCGACACATCCTCGTCGCGTGTGCCGTGGCTCGTTAGACTAAAACCATGACTGATACCCCACGACAGCCGGAACTCTCCGACGAGCAAATAGAATTCCTGAACAAGGTTCTGGACATGGCGCGCCAGGGCAAGGTTCAGATGCTCAGCTCAGTAATTGACCAGGGGATTCCGGCAAATCTGACCGACGGCAAGGGCGACTCTCTGCTGATCTTGGCCGCCTACAATTCGCAGCCCGAAGTCGTGAAGGCACTGATTGAGCGCGGTGCGGAGCTGGACCAGCTCAACGCACGCGGGCAAAGTGCGCTTACCTGCTCGGTCTTCAAGCAGGACGAGGAGTCCACCCGGATGCTGTTGGAGGCCGGTGCTGACCCGAAGCTCGGGCCACAGAACGCCTTGGCGGTGACCGAGATGTTCGATCTTCCACGGTTCCGCGCCATCATCGAAGAGTACCTATAGACCCTCCTGCGCCCTGCCAGACTTCCCGAAAGCTCGCCCCCGACACAGATTTACTGTGGTGGGGGCATACTTTTGCCTGCAGTTACCTGCAAAACCCTTCCACTGCCCATGGCCGCCGCGTAAGGTGATCTTACACATAGAGGAATACGGAGATTCTTGGAGGTTCGACCCATGGAAATCCAACTCGTACGCGGGGATATCACCCGAATCGGGGCTGAGGCAGTGGTGAACGCCGCCAACCCGTCACTGCTCGGCGGCGGCGGTGTTGATGGTGCCATCCACGAGGCCGCTGGCCCTGAACTCTTGGCCGCGTGCCGGGCAGTGCGCAAGAACCAGTACCCCGATGGCATCCCTTCAGGCATTGCTGTTGCGACCAAGGCAGGAAAGCTGGATGCGCGGTGGGTCATTCACACAGCAGCGCCCAACCTGACTCTAGGCAAGGCGAACCCGAAGATCCTCTCGGATTGCTTCACCAACTCGCTGTACGTGGCTACTCGGCATGATGCTCATTCCGTCGCTTTTCCCGCCATCGGCGCGGGAGCCTTTGGCTGGCCAGCACAGCAGGTCGCCGAAATTGCTGCCAAGGCCATCGGCGACTGGGTTGAGACCAACAAGCACGTTACTTCCATTCACCGAATCATTCTGGTTTCCCACACGGATCAGGTGCAGAAGGCATTCGAGGATGCTTTTGGTATGGAGTCTGTCGAGGAGCTGGCTGCATAAAAACGTTTAACGTAGGCGTAGGTACCCCAAGACACGTAGAACAGCTCCCCTTGGGGTAACCCGCCGACCACGGGCGTCGCTGGCGCCCGTGGCGATGCAGTCACAACCATACTGGGAACTTTCTGTCTGGAAAGCGTCGTTGCTGTCGTCTTCGTGGCTGAAGCCCAACTGCTTGAAACTCCTATTCTGCGCCTTGCCATCAGGCAGCGTCTGAGCACTGACCGTGGAATTTCCCTGTTTAGGAAAATGTCTGCAACCCAAACCGGCAAACCGACCGGGACTTCTGCTGGTCCTGCAGTCTTCTGATCGGTTACTACATGCATCGGCTGGAAGCGGCGCGGCCATACGAAAGGGGCCGGAACCACCACCCACGGATAAACCCGAGAGTACGCGTTTCAGCGCTCCTGACGAGTCGGGATATAGAACACCTGTGCACATATTATCCCCGGCCCCGCTCGCGTGGGGGGCGCCGCAGATCGATTCCCTTAGCGGGTTCAAGGGGTACCAAGTGTTCCTGCCGCTGGCTGAAGACGCCAACTAATCTCAAGAGTGAATAGTTGTCAGGGAATCGGAAGTTCTCAGCCTCCTGGGCGGCCCGCCCAGACCTGGCCCAAATAATCGACGCGAGATGGCCACCTGTCGGCGACGCGCAACCTAACAGGTGATACGCCAACGCAGCCTATTCCAGAAGGAACCGCCCAAAGCTTCATGTGTCCTCCTGCCAGTCACGGGCAGCGCTGTCCGCAACAAAACATGAGCCAACCGTCGGTACTGGTCAACCACAGGCGTGTTCGAAAGCTTGAGTGCTTCGACCCTTAGATTCTTCTGTGAAACCTACAGGAATGAAAACTGGCTTCTTAAGATCTCTATATGAAGATCAGACCGTGCGGATAGGCCAGCAAGTCATCGGGTTGAGGACGACATGTCGGAGCACGGGCGAGGAGTGGGCATGAAGGCTGAACAATTTAATGAGGCCTACCGGGATTTGAGTGCGGCCGTACATGAAGCAGGGTTGGTGCGTCGCCGATACAGATTTTATTGGGCAATGCTCATAGGTTGGCTAACGGCTCTGGTCCTGCTGCTCGTGGGCGTTTTCGTCCTCGGCGACTCATGGTTCCAGCTGATTATAGCGGCCCTCCTTGGAATCGCGGCTGTTCAATTCGGATTCTTATCGCATGAAGCAGCCCATAGGGAAATATTCGCTTCACGCGCGTGGAACGAATGGGCTTCCCGCGTCATATCTGCGCTTCTTCTAGGTCTCAGCTACAGCTGGTGGATGGCCAAACATAATTCCCACCATGCTAATCCGAACAAAGAAAAAGCAGACCCCGATGTGAAGTCTAACGTGCTGGCCCTCACTCCAGATGCAATGGCCCAGCGGAATGGCCTTGCCGCAAAAACCTCCCGATACCAAGGATGGTTTTTTATCCCCTTGCTTTCACTGGAAGGACTAAATCTTCACGTATCGTCGGTGAGGATGCTTCTCAGCGTCCCAGGCGTGCGGCATCGCTTCACAGAACTGAGCATGATCACCATCCGCCATGTGGGGCTCCTCGTCCTCGTTTTCGCGGTTTTATCCCCTGGCAAAGCTGTGGCTTTTCTTGGCGTTCAAGTAGCTGTATTTGGGATCAATCTCGGCGGGGCATTTGCCCTTAACCATATCGGAATGCCGATAGTGCCGGCGGACATAAACCTTGATTTTTTGCGACGTCAAGTCGCCATGTCTCGAAACATCACCGACGGCCCCTTAGTGAGATTCATAATGGGCGGCCTGCAGTATCAAATCGAACATCACCTCTTTCCTATAGTTCCCCGGCCGAATCTCCCGCAGGTGCAAAAGATGGTCCGAGAATATTGTTCGCAATTAGATATCCCGTATACCGAGCGCACCCTGACCAATGCCGGCACAACCGTGGTGGCGTATCTCAACCAAGTCGGTTTGAAGAACCGCGATCCCTATGTCTGTCCACTGGTACAGCGGTTCCGTGGTTGACTTCTGCTTCTTCCGAAAGGACCCAATCAAATGAAAGTCAGAATTCATTCTGTTATGTGCGTCGCTTCAGGCAACTGTGGTCTTGTAGCACCTGGTGTCTTCCAAAACCGCACAGAAAACGGTGGATTTGTTGAGCTCCTCCAAGATCAGCCGCATGGTGCCGATGCCCTGGCCGCTCGTCGCGCAGAGTACCTTTGCCCTTCAGGGACGATTCAGATTGACGATCACTCCATACCGTCCCGGATGTCTGAAGGACAATAAGCGCCACGGTAGTTAGGTACTTCTTCGACGCCCAGGTCTGACGAAACGATAGTAGGCTCACGGCAAGACGGCATGTTCTTAATCAATCGGTAGCTCACGGGGCAGTCTCCTGCGGGTGAACGACCGATGATCAGAACCTATGGATGGTCTTCGGTGGGGCGATATGCAGGTGTCGTACCTTCCCAGGAACGATCCGAAGCACGAAGATAGCCTGGGCACAGGGCCGGCGTTGAAAGAGCGCTGGTTCGGAAAGGTAGACCCATGCTAAAGGTAGTTCACGATACCAAAATAGTAGACGAGAACACCGCCGGCGAGTCGTTGCTGGCCGCTGCCGTCCGCGTCGGCGCCCAGCAGATTCTGGGCGTCAGTTTGCAGCTGGAATGCTATGCCTACGGCGACGCCCATGGTGGCGAGGTAGGCGAGTACGGTCGCCGGTTCGTGGTCCGCATCCACCATCACGAACCGCTTCAAGTCACTACCGTCGCCGGCGCCGTATCAGTGCATCAGCCACGGAGTGTCGACAAACGCACGGACGACACCACGGGAAAACCTCGCCGGTTCGTCTCAGCGATCCTGCCAGCGTGGGCCAGAAAGTCCCCGCAGGTGTCCGAAGAACTGCCGCTGCTTTACCTCCCCGGCCTGTCCTCGGATAACTTCGCGCCGGCAGCGCAGTTCCTCGGCTCCACGGCCGGGTTATCCCCGACCACGATCACCCGAATGTATGGCAAAGTGAAACCACAGGCTTCAACCAAGGCTCACCTGCCAACACCGCCTATGTAATTCATGTGGACGACGGAATCCACCGCAAGGTCTGCCTTAAGCAGGAGAAGGTATGCTTGCCCGTTATGAAAGGGTCCGCCCCTACTGCACGAAGGAAATGATTGCTCCCGACGATGGCCACCGCGAGTCCACCGGGTCGTGGGCGGATCTACTCCGCTCCTGCAAGCACCGTGCTACAACCTGCCGAGTGTTGGCTGTGGGCGGCAGCGCCTCGGGGTTCTGGGCACTGACGCGTGAGGTCTTCCCTGACGCTGCTGGGCCGTGAAACTTGTTTCGCAACGCAGCGAATGACCTCAACTACTTGCCAAACTCGGCGCAACCGGGCCAAAAATCAGCCTTGGCTGCGAGTCGGAATGCCAAGGACACGAGCCATACCACCGCTGTAGCCAAGGCATTCGCTGTCGAATACGACGCCGCGTGGCACAAAGCTGCGGCGACGAGCATGAATGCTCTCGACGTGCTGCGGGAGTTCTGCAACCTCCCCGTCGAGCACCGAGTTCACCTACCCACGACAAATCCGACTGAGTCGATCTTCGTCACGGTCAGGCAGCGCCCGCGACTGAACCTGGAGGTTTGCGATGATCTTGCTCCGCAGGGCAATGCCCCAGCCATGTTTGCTTATGCTTTAGTAATGGTTGATAAGTATCGTTCGCGGTTCGACCGTATCGTCCTCATCTACAACCCGAGCCCAGCCAAGGTTCCGATGTATCTTGCTCAAGAACTGCACGAGACTTTGTCGAAACGCCTTCCGGCAGTACCCGTGCTCGATCGTCCCACCCAGTACGCGGGCCATGCCAGGAAGATAGCACGCGAGGAAGCGCAATTCGGGGACCCGTTGCTCGTCTCCATCAGCGGCGATGGAGGATTTAACGAGGTAGTCAATGGCGTCTTGGATATCCCCACCAGCAATGCTGTTTGCGCTGTAATGCCCGGTGGCAATGCCAATGATCACCACCGGAACACAAACAGTAGGCCGCTAGTAGAAGCGATTCTGCACGCCCCTATCAAGAATATTGATCTGCTCCGGCTCACCGTCAGCAATGGACCTGAGGATTGGTCGCGCTTAGCGCACTCCTATATCGGATTCGGTTTAACCCCGTTAATGGCCATCGGCATTGAAGCAGGGCGCAAAGGGGCCCTGCACGAGCTTATTTCCGTAGCCCGCACCATTCGCGGTTTGCGGCCATTTACAATAGTCAGGTCAGACGGCGCCCGGGCTACTATGGACAGCCTTGTGCTGGCTAACATTTCAGGCATGGCCAAGTACGGAAAAATCAGTGAGTCTTCTGGTCTAGTCGATGGCAAGTTCGAAGTTGTCATGTTACCCCACGCCAGTAAGTGGCGAATCGCGTTAATGACGTTGCGAGCCGTCACCATCGGGCTAGGAGAACAACCAAGTGTCAGCAGCTATGCGTTTTGGCTCCAGCAAACCACCCCTGTGCAAGCCGATGGGGAATTAATGCAGATTTCCTTCGGCTCAAAGGTCGTTGTCGATTCAGTACCAAACTCTCTGCGCGTCATCAGCTAATCGCGTCAGGGACGGGGCGGCAAGGTGCCGGGGACTTCGTTACACACACTACTGCCGGGTACGTGCCTTCCGTTGCTTGTTAGATTTGGCCCGTAATTGCACAATCCGGGATGCAGCGGCGACAGCGGTTACTAGGCCGCCGGCGACGGAGGCAATGAAAAGCGCCAATCCAAGATTAACTTGCCCGGTGAATCCAAAGTAATGCAAGGTGACCTGGTCTTGGTTCTGAGCGATGAAAACGATCAATAGAACCAGCAGTATCAATCCAACAACGGTTGCCACCCAAATCATTCCTATCCGGGTGACGCTAGATTTGGATGGCGTTCCGAGGTCTTTGTCAACTGGGATTTCGTCCTTCATTCTCCGGTTGGGAGTCGTAGCAGCTGACCCGGTGGGTAGATCGACATTACTCGCGCTTGGCCCGGGAGGGATGTCTGAACGAGGCCGTTCGTCCGGTGTGCGGGAAGGGTGTGACATGATTTTCCTCGATCCGTGTCCTTCAGCTGACAGTTGGGTAACCTGTACCGCCAGCATGATGCCTGGGTGTAAACACGTCAAGGGAGACAGCCAGATCCCGAGGTCATATCCTAGGTTCTATATTTCCCCTTCGAGAGAAGAACTTTCATGTCACGCACCTCCTCTTTCCCCCCTTGGATACGAAGAGTGGGGATCGAAGTACTCGGGTGGCTCCTGATCGTCCTCGGTCTGGCGGCACTAGTGTTGCCTGGCCCAGGGCTACTCACTGTTGCTGTCGGCCTCATCGTACTTTCGCTGCGCTATGCATGGGCCAAGCGCCTTTTGATTCCAATCAGGAAAAAGGCGCTCGACCTCGCCGCCCGCAGTGTCCAGGCCTCCGGACGCATCATCAGCAGCGTCCTTGGAGCAGTCATCCTATGCGCCATCGGTATTGTCTGGGGTGTCAGGCCGCCCGCTCCGAGTTGGTGGAAATGGCCCGAAACCTGGTGGTTGCCTGGCGGGTGGGGCCCTGGCTCAACATTGATAGCTTCAGGCCTGATAGCGCTGGCATTGATAATCTACAGTTACCGGCGTTTCCGGACTAATCCCGCCCAAGGCTGACCAGCGCCCGACACTGACGCGCGCAGAAGCTGGCGGTGAATACAGGCTGCGGCTTCTATTCAGTAACAGCAGTTCACTTACCGAGACGGCCGGAAACTCAGCCCGGGATCTGGGCGATCTGGGTCTATCTCTTCCACCTCTGCCCCACGGGAAAATTCTAGGGCCTCTTGCAGGCGCGCCCGGGTACGAACATCGCATAGCCTACTCATTCATGAGTCCTCCATCCCTGTATCAGTTGGTGTCAGCCAGCTGCAGGAAGCGGCTGGCGACCTCGGCGCCGCCATCGGGCGAACGGGTGATCACCATGATGGTGTCATCACCGGCGATGCAGCCCAGGATCGCGGGGATCTGCGAGTGGTCGATGGCCAATGCCAGCAGGTTGGCGGCCCCCGGCGGGGTGCGCAGCACGACGATGTTGCCGCTGGCTTCCGCGGTGACCAGCTGCTCCTGGCAGATCTTGGACAGCCGGGCGTCGAGCACCTCCTGGGTGAGCGCGGATTGCGGGGAGCGGTCCCCGCCTTCCTGGCGCACCGCGTAGATCAGCTGCCCGGAGGTGTCCCGGATGCGCACGGCGCCGATTTCCACCAGGTCCCGGGAGAGGGTGGCCTGGGTGACTTCCAACCCGTCGTCCTTGAGCAGGGCGAGCAGTTCGGCCTGGGACTTGACCGAGTGGTTGGCCAGGAAGGTGCGGATGCGCGCCTGGCGGGCGGTCTTGGTGCTGGGTTGGGCAGCCATGCTACTTCGCTTCCCGCACGCTGGCGGCCAGCCCAGAGGCGTGCAGCAGCCAGGCCATGATGGCCTTTTGGGCGTGGACCCGGTTCTCGGCCTCGTCGAACACCACGGACTGCGGCCCGTCGATGACCTCCGCGGCGATCTCGTAGCCGCGGTAGGCCGGCAGGCAGTGCAGCACGATCGCGTCGTCCTTGGCGTGGGCCATCGCCTCGGCGCTCAGCGCATAGTCGCGGAACAGGCCCAGGCGCGCCTCCTTCTCATCCTCCTGGCCCATGGAGATCCAGGTGTCGGTGGCGACCACGTCGGCGCCGGCCAGGGCGGCCGCGGCGTCGGTGGTGATGGTGACCGAGCCGCCGGTGGACTCCGCGCGCTGGCGGGCGGCGGCGACGATCGGCTCGGCCGGCAGGTAGCCCTCGGGCCCGGCGATGCGCACGTGCATGCCGGCGTTGACCCCGGCCAGCAGGTAGGAGTTGGCCATGTTGTTCGCCGCGTCGCCCAGGTAGGCCAGGCTTAGCCCGGCCAGCTCGCCCTTGTGCTCGCGCACCGTGAGCAGGTCGGCCAGCAGCTGGCAGGGGTGGTAGTCGTCGGACAGGGCGTTGATGACCGGCACCGCGCAGTTCTGCGCCATCTGCTCAAGCCCGGCCTGGGCGTAGGTGCGCCAGACGATGGTGGAGACCATGCGCTCCAGGACCTTGGCCGAGTCGGCGATGGACTCCTTGTGCCCCAGCTGGGATTCGGCGGAGTTGATGATCAGCGGGGAGCCGCCCAGTTCGGCGATGCCGGCGTGGAAGGAGACCCGGGTGCGGGTGGAGGTCTTGTCGAAGAACACCGCCACGGTTTGCGGGCCGGCGTACGGGGTGTAGCCGTAGGGGTCGGCCTTCATAGCCTGCGCCAAATCCAGCACCTCGCGCTGTTCGGCCGGTGAGAGGTCCAGGTCGGTCAGGAAGTGGCGGGTTGTTGCCATGGGCTAGTTCTCCTTGTGGGTCAGCAGTGCCTGGCCGATCAGGGCCGGCAGCTTGGCGATGAAGGTGGACAGCTGGTCGCGGGTGATGACCAGCGGCGGGGCCAGGCGGATGGTGGCCGGCCCGGTGGTGTTGATGATGAACCCGGCGTCCAGGGCGGCGGGCACCAGCGCGGCGGCGATGGGCTTGTCCAGGTCGAACGCCAGCAGTAGCCCGCGCCCGCGCACGGCGCTGATCCCGCCGATGCCCTGCAGCTGTGCGCGCAGCCATTCCCCGGTTTCGGCCACGTGGCCCAGCAGCTCGTCCTTGTCGATCACGTGGATGGTGGCCAGGGCCGCGGCGGTGGCCACCGGGTTACCGCCGAACGTGGTGCCGTGGTCCCCCGGGCGCAGCAGGTCCGCGGCCTTGTGCCCGAAGGCGATCATCGCCCCGATCGGCAGCCCGCCGCCCAGCCCCTTGGCCAGGGTCATCGCATCGGGCAGCACCGGGGCGGAGGCGAAGTACTGGCCGGTGCGGCCCATGCCGGACTGCACCTCGTCGAACACCAGCAGCGCCCCGGCCTGGTGGGTGATGGCACGGGCGGCGCGCAGGTACTCGTGGTCCAGTTCGCGCACCCCCGCCTCGCCCTGGATCGGCTCGATGAACACGGCCTGCACGGTTTCGTCCACCGCCGCGCGCAGCGCCTCGATGTCCCCGGCCGGCACCCACTGCACGTTGCCCGGCAGCGGTTCGAACGGTTCGCGGTAGGCCTGCTTCCAGGTCAGCGACAGCGCGCCGAGACTGCGGCCGTGGAACGCGTTTTCCAGGGCGATCACCTTGGTGCGCGGCGCCTGGGCGGTGCCGACGTTGCGCCGGGCCAGTTTCAGGGCCGCCTCGTTCGCCTCGGTGCCGGAGTTGGCGAAGAACACCTTCGAACCGCCCGGGGCGCCGGAGATTTCCAGCAGCTTTTCGGCCAGCGCGACCTGGGCCGGGGAGGTGAAGAAGTTAGAGATGTGCCCCAGGGTGGCCAGCTGGGAGGAGATCACCGAGTTCAGCAGCGGGTGGGCGTGGCCCAGCGTGTTGACCGCGATCCCGCCCAGCAGGTCCAGGTACTGGCGGCCGTCGGCGTCCCAGACGTGGCAGCCGGCGCCGCGCACCAGCACCCGCTGCGGGGTGCCGAACACCCCCAGCAGGGCCGAGGAGTAGCGTTCGGTCAGCGCAGTGGAGGTCAGTGCGCCCAGGGCGGCCAGCGCGTCGGGTTGATGGGGGTGGGAGGTCATTTCTCGTCCTTTCCGGGCACCACCTGGGTTCCGACCCCGGCGGTGGTGAACACTTCAAGCAACATCGAATGGGGTTGGCGCCCGTCGACGATGTGGGCGCGGGAGACCCCGGCGTCCACCGCGGCCAGGCAGGCGCGCATCTTCGGGATCATCCCGGAAACCAGGGACGGCAGCATCTGGCGCAGCTCATCGCTGGTCAGCGAGGAGATCAGCGAGGACTTGTCCGGCCAGGCCGCGTACAGGCCCTCCACGTCGGTGAGGATCACCAGCTTGCTGGCCCCCAAGGCGGCGGCCAGCGCCGCGGCGGCGGTGTCCGCGTTCACGTTCAGCACCGCCCCGGTCGGTTCCCCGTCGGCCCCCACTTCCGGGGCGACGGTGGAGAGCACCGGGATCATCTGCGCGGCCAGCAGGTTGTCGATCTGGTCGGTGCGCACCGCGGTGACCTCACCGACCAGGCCCAGGTCCACCTCGATGCCGTCCACGGTGGTGCCGGTGCGCACCGCCTGCAGCGTGGCCCCGTCCTCCCCGGACAGGCCCACCGCGTAGGGCCCGTGGGAGTTGATCAGCCCGATCAGGTCGCGCTGCACCTGGCCGGTGAGCACCATGCGCACCACGTCCATGGCCTCGGGGGTGGTCACCCGCAGCCCGCCGCGGAATTCGGATTCGATGCCCAGCTTGTCCAGCATCGCGTTGATCTGCGGGCCGCCGCCGTGCACCACCACCGGGTTGATCCCGGCGTGGCGCAGGAACACGATGTCCTCGGCGAACGCGCGGCGCAGGCCATCGTTGACCATGGCGTTGCCGCCGTACTTGATGACCATGGTGGTCCCGGCGAAGCGCTGGATCCAGGGCAGCGCCTCGATCAGCGCCTCGGCCTTGCGCTGGGCCAGGTCCATGCCGGTCGGCTCCGGCAAGGGCGGGGACGCCGGCCGGCCGGTGCCCGGCTGCTCGCCGGTTTTGCTGTGGCTGGGTTGCTGGGTGCTTGACATGGGTGGGCGGTTCCTAGCTGGAGTAGGCGGAGTTCTCATGCACGTAGGCGTGGGTGAGGTCGTTGGTCAGGATCGCGGCCTGCTCGGTGCCGGCGTTCAGGTCGATCTCGATCAGCACCTGGCGCTGCTCAAGGTCCACCAGGTCGCGGTCCTCGCCCACCGACCCGGCCCGGCACACCATGACCCCGTTGATCGACACGTTCAGCTGATCCGGTTCGAAGGCGGCGGCGGTGGTGCCGACCTCGGAGAGCACCCGGCCCCAGTTCGGGTCGCGGCCGAAGATCGCGGTCTTGACCAGGTTTGAGCGGGACACGGCGCGGGAGACCTCCAGCGCGTCGGCCTCGCTGGCGGCGTTGACGGTGCGCACCTCGATGGTGTGCTCGGCGCCCTCCGCGTCGTCGATCAGCGCCCGGGCCAGCTCCTGGCACAGTTCGGTGAGCAGCGCGGTGAATTCACCGGTGCCCGGGGTGGTGCCCGAGGCGCCGGAGGCCAGCAGGGCGACGGTGTCGTTGGTGGACATGCACCCATCGGAGTCCGCCCGGTCGAAGCTGGCGGCGGTGGCCGCGCGCAGCGCCGCGTCCAGCTGCGCGGCCGGCAGCTGGGCGTCGGTGGTGAGCACCACCAGCATGGTGGCCAGGCCCGGGGCGAGCATGCCCGCGCCCTTGGCGATCCCGCCGATCGTGTACCCGGCGCCGCGGCGCACCGCCTGCTTGGGCACGGTGTCGGTGGTCATGATGCCGGTGGCGGCGGCCAGCCCGGCCTCGGCGGTGGTGTCCAGGGCGTCGACGGCGCGCTGCACGCCGGGCAGCAGCTTGTCCATCGGCAGCTGCATGCCGATCAGCCCGGTGGAGGCCACCAGCACGTCGGCCGCGGAGATCCCCAGCAGCCCGGCCGCGTATTCGGCGGTGCGGTGGGTGTTGGCAAAGCCCTCGGCGCCGGTGCAGGCGTTGGCCCCGCCGGAGTTCAGCACGATCGCGTCGGTCCGCCCGTCGCCGATCACCTGGCGCGAGTAGAGCACCGGGGCGGCGGCCACCCGGTTGGAGGTGAACACCGCGGCCGCGGCGTGGCTCGGGCCGAGGTTGCGCACCACCACCACGTCGTTGGCGCCGGTGGACTTCAGCCCGGCCGGCACCCCGGCGGCGGCAAAGCCCCGGGGGGCGGTGATCCCGGTGGGCCCGGGCTCCTGGTTGATCGGGTTCTGGGTCTGGCTCATTGTGGCACCGTTTCTCTGGGGGTGGTTCGCTGGATCGTGCTGCGGGTTCACGGGGCGATCCCCTGCCCGGTCAGCCCCGTGGTTTCCGCCAGCCCCAGGGCGATGTTCATCGACTGCACGGCGCCGCCGGCGGTGCCCTTGGTCAGGTTGTCGATCGCCGCGCAGACGATCACCCGCCCGGCGTGCTCGTCGAACGCCAGCTGCAGGTGCACCTGGTTGCTGCCGGTCACGTTGCCGGTGGCCGGCCACTGGCCCTCGGGCAGCAGGGTGACGAAGGGTTCGGCGGCGTAGGCGCGCTGCCAGGCGGCGCACAGCTGGTCCTGGCTGGTGCCGGGCTTGACCCGGGCGGTGGCGGTGGTCAGGATGCCGCGCGGCATCGGGGCCAGGGTGGGGGTGAAGGAGACGCTGACCGGCTCGCCGGCCACCCGGGACAGGCCCTGTTCGATCTCCGGGGTGTGGCGGTGCCCGCCGCCCACGCCGTAGGGGCTCATCGAGCCCATGGTTTCGCTGCCCAGCAGGTGCGGCTTGACGGATTTGCCGGCCCCCGAGACCCCGGAGGCCGAGACGATCACCACGTCCTGCGGTTCGAGCAGCCCGGCCGAGTAGCCCGGGGCCAGGGCGAGCTGGGCACCGGTGGGATAGCAGCCGGGCACGGCGATGCGCTTGGCGGAGCGCAGCGCCTCGCGGTGTCCGGGCAGCTCGGGCAGTCCGTAGGGCCAGTGCCCGGCATAGCCTTCCCCGTAGAACTTGGCCCAGGCCTCGGCGGAGGCCAGCCGGTGGTCGGCGCCGGCGTCGATCACCAGCGTGTCCTGGGGCAGCTGGGCGGCGATCTCGGCGCTGGCCCCGTGCGGCAGGGCCAGGAACACCACGTCGTGCCCGGCCAGGTTCTCAACGGTGGTCTGGACCAGCACCTTCTCCGCCAGCGCGTGCAGGTGCGGGGCGATGGAGCCCAGCCGGCTTCCGGCCTGGGAGTGGGCGGTGACCGCTCCGATGGTGACCTGCGGGTGGTTGGCCAGCAGGCGAAGTACTTCGCCACCGGCATAGCCGCTGGCGCCCGAGACAGCTACTGAAAACGTCATGTGGCAACTCTACCGCTGGATATGCATGAAACCTAATATTTATTCATAGATTGCGCGGGCCGAACTTTGTCGTCATCTCTTCGCGCCCCCGGGCCGCGGCGGTCCTAGACTGGCAGTAGCGGCCCCGCACCCGCTGCCCCGCTCCGGCGCGGACCCGGCGAGCGCGGTGGGCCGAAGTTGAACAAGCAGGATTGCACCGAATGACCAAGGGGATGATGCACGCATGAGCAAGCAGCAGAAGATCGTGGCCGCCAAGGCCGGTGGCCCCGAGGTGCTGGAGCTGGTGGAGGAACCGATCCCCTCCCCCGGGCCGGGCCAGGTGCTGGTGAAGGTCGCCGCGGTCGGGGTGAACTTCATCGAAACCTATCAGCGCTCGGGCGTCTACCAGGTCCAGTACCCGTTCGCGCTGGGCTCGGAGATTTCCGGGACCATCGAACAGGTTGGCTCCGAGGTGCGCAACCTGAAGGTCGGGGACCGGGTCGCGACCTCCGAGGCCACCGGCGGGTACGCGCAGTACGTGGTGGTCGATGCCCGGGTGCTGGGCAAGGTGCCCGAGAAGGTGGACCTGCGCCTGGCCGCCGCCCTGCCGCTGCAGGGCTGCACCGCCCACTACCTGATGCATTCGAGCTACATGGTGCGTGAGGGGGATGTGATCCTTTCCTACGCCGGGGCCGGCGGGGTGGGGCTGCTGCTGACCCAGATGCTCAAGCTCAAGGGCGCCACCGTGATTACCACCGCCTCCACCCAGGAGAAGAAGGACCTGGCCAAGGCCGCCGGGGCGGACTACGTGGTCGACTACGACCAGGTGCCGCAGACCGTCAAGGAGGTTACCGAGGGCCAGGGCGTGCACGCGGTGTACGACGGGATCGGCAAGGACACCTTCGAGATGTCCCTGGCGGCGCTGCGCCGGCGCGGCACCCTGGTGCTGTTCGGCGGGGCCAGCGGCCAGGTGCCGCCGCTGGACCTGCAGCGGCTGAACGCCGGCGGGTCGCTCAGCGTCACCCGCCCGAAGCTCGGGGACTTCCTGACCACCGCGCAGGAACGCGGCTGGCGCTTCGGGGATGTGTTCGGCTGGGTCGCCGAGGGCAAGATCGATGTGCGGGTGGGGCAGGAATATCCACTGGCCGAGGCGGCCGAGGCACACCGGGCCCTGGAGGGACGCAAGACCACCGGCAAGGTGCTGCTGATTCCGTAGGCAGGCAGATACCCCGCCGCCGATGGCCGCCGCTTTCCTGCCCGGAAGGCGGCGGCCATCGGGTTTTCACCCCGAAACAACCAAGCAACCAAAACCGGACAACAGGAAGTGCGACATGCCGATGGCCGAGAACCCGCCGCTGAACCTGCGCCCTTTTGCCGCTGCGGATCTGCCCTTCTTTTCCGCCCTGGCCCGCGACCGGCAGGTCACCCGGTTCGTGGGTGACGGGCAGCCCTGGCAGGAAGCCCGCGTTGCCGAGCGGGCGCGGCGGGCCTTGGCCGGCACCGCCGTCGAGGAAGCCGGGGCCTGCCGCTGGTTCATCGCCCAGAAGCAGAACCACGCCTCGCCGCCGCAGGATGCGGGGCTGCTGGTCGCCACCCGGGGCGGGCACGAGGTGGAAATCGGCTATTGGGTGGCTCCGGCGTTCTGGGGGCAGGGAATCGGCGGGGCGATGGTGCAGGCCGCCCAAGAACTGATCCCGCGGGTGTTCGGGGTGCCAGTGCTCACCGCCCGGGTGCACACCACCAATGTTGCCTCGGTTCGGGCGCTGACCCGCCGCGGTTTTGTGGCCGGCCCGGCGCAGGAGGGCCTACTGGTATACCGTTGGCGGGCGTCCTCGCAGCTGGCCGACTGATCGCCCGGCCCGTTGCGCCGGCCCCGCGGACCGCAGCACGGCGCAGCCGGACCCCGGGTGTCCCCACGCCGATCAGGGGTGAAAGGAGGAATCCCATGTCCTGGGTCACCACGACGATCCCCTACCTGGTGGTGCTTTGCGCCGCGTCGGCCTGCTGGCAGTTTAGCCGGACGAGCAGGCAGCGGTCCCGCTTTCGCCCGGTGGCCACGCTCACCGCCGTCGTGCTCATCGGCGTCTCCTGCACGCTGCAGCTCACGGTGGCACCGTTCCTGCTCGGGGACTGGCAACGCAACGGGTTTTCCGCATGGCTGCACCAGCCCTACCGGTTGGTGACCGCGCTGCTGGTCCAGGAAGGTTGGCTGAGCGGCACGATCTGGAACCTGGCGGCGCTGCTCTGGATCGGGCTGCTGGCCGAAGCGGTGTGGGGATGGCGCCGCTGGATTCTCATAGCCCTCGTGTCGGGTATCGGCGCCCAGGTGTGGGGGTGGCTGGTGCAGCCGGTGGGCGCAGGCACTTCGGTGCTCGTGTTCGGGCTGGCCGGTTCGCTGCTGGTGCGCGGCGCGTGCAGCGGCATTTCGGTGGCCCGCGCCTCGGGCTTGCTGGGGCTGCTGTGTGTGATGGCGTTGCTCGTGAGCGGGGACATCCACGGCGGCGCTGCCGTGTTGGGCGCGCTCACGGCGCTGGCCTTCGACGGACAGCGGCGGCGAAGAAGCCTCCCGGAGCGCTGAAGGCCGCGAAGCGTTTGCTGCCTGCAGCCCGGGAGCTGAATGTCCCGCGCTCCGGCTAGAGTCGAGCCATGATCGATTTCAACAACTCCTCGGTGTTCAAGCTCAGCCCCAGCAACATGGCCGATCTGGCCCCGGAACTCACGCCGCTGCTGGTGCCGGGTGAGGAACTGCTCGCGACCTTCAAGGGCGTGCGCGATTCGGTGGCCTTCACGAACAAGCGCCTGATCGCGCTCAACGTCCAGGGCATTACCGGCAAGAAGCGGGACTACACCTCACTGCCCTATTCGAAGGTTCAGGCGTTCTCCGTCGAGACGGCCGGGACCCTTGACCTGGATGCCGAGCTGGATTTGTGGTTTAGCGGACTGGGCAAGGTCCGCCTGGAGTTCAAGGGCAAGGTCGACGTGCGGGCCCTGTCCAAGCTGATCGCCTCCTACGTCCTGTAGCGCCCTGTCCCCTGTTCAGCAGCCTGCCGGTGTTCCGCTTCGGTACGGCGGAGGCGAAGCGGCAGTAGGGAACGTCACGGGCGTCGGGAACGTCACGGGCAAAGGTGCAGAAAAGTACTTCGGGATCCACCGCCCAAAGCCTCGGCGGGCCGCTAGCATTGGAAGAATGACAGCCCTTGATGATTCCGGAGCAGATGTCCTGCCCGAGCCAGAACGCGAAGTGTTGACCTGGGACCAGTTTGGCCAGGCCTCACGTGAGCTAGCCCAGACCATCGTGAATACCGGTTTCGTGCCGGACGTGGTGCTGGCGATCGCCCGCGGCGGCCTGCTGCTGGCCGGTTCGATTTCCTACGCGCTGGGCGTGAAGGCGTGCGGCGCGCTGAACGTCGAGTTCTACACCGGGATCGGCACGGTGCTGCCCGAGCCGGTCGTGCTGCCGCCGCTGCTGGACGAGGGACACCTGCGCGACAAGAAGGTGCTGGTGGTGGACGACGTCTCGGACTCGGGGCGCACCCTGGCCAAGGTCGTTGACCTGGTCGGCGAGTGGGGTTCCGAGGTCAAGACCGTGTGCCTCTACACCAAGCCGCGCACCATCAAGGAACCGGATTTCGAGTGGCGCCGCACCGACAAGTGGATCACCTTCCCCTGGTCGGCCCTGCCGCCGGTGACCGCCGGCAAGTAGTCCCACCAGCTTGGGAGCCGGAAGCGTCTGCCGACGTTTCCGGCTCCCGCTGTTTAACCTTCGGCCTGATCAAGCAGCCGTAGCCAGAGCGCCTAGAACCGGGAGGAGCCGCCGGCCCCGGAGAAGCTGCCGCCGCCTCCGGAATACCCGTGGGAAATCCCGGAAGAGGGGGAATTGGCGGCCTCACGGGATGAGGTCACCGAACTCACCCCGGAGCTGTAGCCCGTGTTGTAGGCCTGCACGCGCCAAAACATGCTGGCCGGGCTGGTCACGTCCAGGATTGAACCTCCGCCGCGCCGCTGCTGGGAGTAGGAGGAGCGTGACTCGCGCATCTTGCGGCGCATGTCCTCCTTCTCATCATCGTTCTGGGCGTAGGCATCGATCTGGGCCGTGGCAAAGTCCTCCAGTTTCTCAGTCAGCTGCTCGCGCAGCTGCGCCAACCGGTCCAGGGCGGTATCGACGTCGATCACCTCCGCCTTCAGCTCAGTGCCGATGAACTGTGCCTCGTCCACGGCCGTATGGCGGAAGGATTCCAGTGCGGCCCCTGCCGCCTCGGTTCCTGCTTCGGCTTCCTTGACCAGCTGCGGAATCTGCTCCAGGTCCTCCAGCAGCGGCGCGGTCTGGGCCCGCCAGGCCGTTTCCCAGGTGGCCGACCGCGTGTAGAGGGCCGAGGCGGCGATGATCGCATCATCGGTGGAATCCAGCTCCTGGGCGGCGGTCAGGAAGTTCTCGGTACGCACCACCCCCTGGGCAGAGGAGCGCTCCTTCTTGGTGGCAGCTTCCAATTCCTGCTGTTCGGTGAACGAACAACGGTAGCTGGCGACGAAGTCGGCGAACCGGCGTTCCAGGTCCGCAGCATGGTGGGAGCCGGCGGGCAAGGTCCGGGCCGCCAACTCAGTGGTGTCCAGGTCCATGGTCACGTTCGTCAGGTGCATCGTTCCCGTCTTCAACTGTTCAGCAAATTTCTTGCGCCGGTTCGAACGCACCTTGGCGACACTGCCCCAAACGATGCCACCCACGCCCCCACCCGCAGCGGTTACCACCCACACCACGGGGTTCTTATACCAGGGCCGGTTCATGAACGCGGCTCCTTCGGTCGCCACCGCAATGATCCCGTCGCTCCAGCGGGCTTGTTTGAAGTCCTCATATCCCGCTTCGTGAATCTTTTCCATCAGCTCGTCGCTGACCTTCCGGTCTTCGCCGTAATAGGTTCCGACCTGTCCGGAGTCCGGACCCTCAAGGGAGAGGGTGATGATGAAATATCCGTCCGCCCAGTAGTCGCCGTGGTCCTCTGGCTTCTGTGAGATCCACTCGGGGTGCGCGGTACGGGCATAGAGCAGTGTCTTGGTGTTGATGTTGTCCGCGTAGTTTCCCTCGCGGGTGTAGACAACAACCTTGGTCGGTTCGTAGAAGTCGACCTCTTCCAGCGCCTCCCGTACCCGGTCCTCGTTGATCACCCCGGCGGTGTCGTTCACCGTCACAGATTCCAGGTTTTGTCCGGCGGGAACGGTTACGGCCGGGACGGCGTGGGCTGCAGGAAGGATCCCCAGCAATCCCAGGGCCGCCACCGCTGAGGCGGCGGCGGTTCGAATCGGGAGACTGACTTGAGACATTGGGGTTCCCTTCCCAGGCTGCTGACTAGTTCGTGCGGAGGTTGGTCTATCTTCATCCTATCCATAGACTAATCTTTGTCGCACCACCAACAACAAGATAAGCGCACCCCCGCGGAGCACGACGATCACTTGAAGGCTAGGGACTGAAAAATCTTGATCCTGCTTCCAGCCAGTCCACTTTCGGCGGATTGGTCTCGCCGCCATTGGTCACGAACTGGTCGAGCGGGAAGGGCTCGTGGCGTTGCGAAAGCGCTCCCAGGCGGACTGCCGTGTGATCCCCAGTGCCCGACCAATCCTGTCCCAGCTGATCTTGCGCTCCCGGGCGATGGCTACCCACGCTGCCAAGCTGAGCTCGACCTGATCCTTAACTGCCGAAACTTCGGGTAGATGGTTTAGCAACTGAGAATCATCCATCGTTTCCCACGGCTTGGGCCGCAATTCATTCCCGCCGTTCTCGGATTCCATCACTGAGGCCGCCTCGGCTACGCAGGTCGAGCAGATTGCGACACCTGGCCCGCCGACCATCGCCAGCGAACCATGCTTGGTAGTGCCACAGAAACTGCAAAATGACGCCTCCGGCGTTAGATGACGGTCGCGCATGGCCTTCTTCCCTGCCACCCTTCCACTTTTCTCGATCTTCATACTCCCCCTAGTCCTCAGCATACCTTGACCCGCAAGGTTCTACCTGACAATCTGTCAGGCATGGCCTTACATAGTTTTAGAATGGACCGGGCAGGCGCGGCTAGTGTCTTTAACCTCCCGAATTTCCGCCGGTTTTGGGTCTCCGCAGCTTTCGAAGGTGTCGGAGACACCACCGCACGGACGATGTTTCCGCTGATCGCTGTATCCGTCTTAGGCGCCAGCGCATTCGAAGTGGGACTGCTGAATTCACTGGGGCTCATCGCGTTCTTGCTGATGGGACTGCCTACGGGAGTATTAGTCGACCGATGGCGCAAGAGGTGGATCATGATCGCGGCTAGTGTCTTACGGGCCCTGATGCTGCTGAGCCTTCCCGTTGCTTTTCTGGTTGACGTTCTCGCGCTATGGCAGCTCCTCCTTGTTACTGCCCTAGTTGGCGTGGCCGATGTTTTCTTCACTACAGCCCACAGCACCGCATTGCCACGAGTGGTGGGAAATGATCTCCTCAGCCTTGCGGCCGCACGTTTGCATTCGGCACAAAGCGTGATTGGTATGGCCACCCCAGCGGTGGTAGGCGTGATGTTACGAATTGTCAGCGCCCCGGCCGCGCTCCTCGTATCCGTTGCCTCCTACCTCTTGTCTGCCTCTTCGATACTGCGCACCCGATTTTCCGATTCCACAACGGCGCCGGAAGCCCCGTTCTGGCAGGAGACGATGGCCGGTATTCACTTCCTCGTCAAAGAACGTCACCTTCGCGCCCTCTCACTAAGCTCAGTGCTACTGAACGCCGGCGCCATGTTCGGCAATGCGGCAACCGTCATTTTCGCGTTGGGGCAACTGGGTATCGATGCTGCAACGTATGCGATGCTCGGAACGTTAGGCGCCGCTGGAGCGTTGTGCGGTTCCTTCATCGCAGTTCCGCTGCTACGCATCTGGGGAATTGGTAAGAGCAAAATCATCGTTTCCGCGACGACTCCGCTGATTCTGGCGGCTTACCCGATGGCGGGAAATCTACCCTTCTTCCCCGAACTGTGGGTAGGGATTTCAAGCTTCGGCTGGGCATTGGCAGTGGTCCTTCACTCCGTCGCCGGTGCAGATGTCATTCCGCGCCTCGCTCCCCCGCACATGCTGGGACGAGTAACGGCAGGCTACCGTTTTTTTATTATTGGGATGATGCCGCTGGCCAGCGTGATCGGCGGCGCTGTTGCCTCGGCGTATGGACCGGAAATCGCACTGTGGGGATGGGCCCTGCTCGCACTTCTATCGGCCGCTCCTATCGTTTGTTCACCTGTGCGCTCGTGGCGAGCGGTACCCGAGGAGCTGCAAGCTCCGGATTCTCCGAGCCTCCATTCGCCTGAAGCCAAGTAGCCGCAACGGCCTATTCCTGCTCTACACCTGAACGGCACGCTTTGTCGTGCAGGCGACGATTCGAGCACGCGGCCACAGCAGCAGGCCCAGCAGAACCAGCCCGCTCATGATCACCTAAGTCAACACCGGCAGAACAGCAGATCCGCCGACTCCAACCACAACAAGCAGGTGCACCATTGGCAACACCGCAAAGGTCACGGAGGCCATGGGCAATCCGCTCATGGTGCCGAACCAGCGGATGGTGATGAGCACGCGGCTTCGTGTTCGGTCCCGGAGGCCCGCAAGCAAGATCAGCATTGGCAACTGCTCCAGGGCAACGGCGATGATTCCGGCGGCCGCATAGGGAGCCACCAGATGGGTGGTTTCCCAATACTCTCCGCCCCGGGACGCTACGGTAAGCGGCAGCAGGGACTGAATGGCGAGCCTCCCAGGCATCAGCGCCGCTGCGAAAGGAAGGACCACCAATCTAGCCGAAGGATTCATGTCCTGAGTGTCGGCAGGGAAGCCACGCCTGACAATAACGCCCGTTGACTGAGGACAAAACCAGCAGGGATACCGCGTCGGGCCGTGGGAACGGCCCCGTGCAATCCGGCTTCCCAGCATGTCAACCGGGCCGTCAATCAAGGATTTAGGAGGAAAGCGGCCAACCGTACGGGTAGTCCACCCATTGGCCGAAGCCTTCGTCCGGGCAAGTGCCTTGGGCGTCGATGCGGGTGCTGTTCAGGTCTGCGGGATAGCGGACGCCCTGCAGCCGACGGTCAAAATCGGTGCCGTCCAAATCGTGTACTTGAGCCCCATCGGCGAAGCGCAGGTCATAGCGGAAGAACCGGTACCGGCGTTTGCTCCAGCGGCGCTGCCCGCAGCGCGGTTGCGCGGACAGCGGTGGGCATTCGGTGGTCCATGGCTCGAGTATTTCACGGATGCGCCTCCCCCTGGCATCCGGGTGTGGACCTGGAAACGGTGGCAACACGGGCCACGTAAAAAGCGCCCTGCACCGCCCCCAATGTGAGGAACGGTGCAGGGCGCTATCGCGGATTGCTAGCGCTGCACGGCGCCGAAGCGTTCGGCGGCGACCGCCACGGCCGCGGCACGGGCCTGGGAGGCTTCGTCCGCGGTCAGGGTGCGGTCCATGGCGCGGAAGCGCAGCCCGAAGGCCAGTGACTTCTTGCCGTCTTCGATGCCCTGGCCGGAGTACACATCGAACAGTGCGATGTCCTCCAGCAGTTCACCGGCGCCCTCGCGCAGTGCGCTCAGCACGTCGCCGGCGACGACCTGCTCATCCACCACCAGTGCCACGTCCTGGGTGGCCAGCGGCTGGGTGGTCATCTGCTCGGCGACCACCACGGCCGGGGCGGCGGCCATCAGGGCCTCGCCGTCCAGTTCCATGGCCACCGTACGCGCGGGCAGGTCCAGGTCCTTGAGCAGCTGCGGGTGCAGTTCGCCGGCGTAGCCGATCAGTTCGCCGTTCACGCTCAATGCCGCGGTGCGCCCCGGATGGAACGCCTGGTGCTTGCCCTGGGCGATTTCCAGTTTGGCGCCCAGGATCCCGGCGGCGGTGCGCGCCACGTCCAGTGCGTCGGCCCAGTCCCAGGCGCGCGGGGTGAAGCCCACCCCGGCGGCGGCCTCGTGGCCGGTGAGCACGGCGGCCAGGTGCCAGGGCTGGTTCGGGATGCCGGCGCGCAGTTCGGCCAGCACCTCATCGCTCGGCTTGGCGCCCAGCGGCGGCAGCACCTTGGAACCGGTCTGCGCTCCGGGCAGGAACACCAGCCCGCCCTCGTACAGCGCCAGGTCGCGGAAGCCGCGGCCGTGGTTGCGCCGGGCGATCTCCAGCAGCCCGGGCAGCAGCGAGGTGCGCAGCAGCCCGTATTCGGAGGAGATCGGGTTGGCCAGCTTCACGCTGGGCACCTCGGTGCCGGTCTCGGGGGTGCCGAACGTGTTGTTCTGCGCGGCCGAGACGAACGGGTAGGCCAGCACCTCGGTCAGTCCGGCGTCGGCCAGGCCCTGCAGCAGGCGCCGGCGCTGGGCCTGGGTGCGGGTCAGCCCGCGCCCGGGCGGGGCGACCGGCAGGGTGGCCGGGATCTGGTCGTAGCCGATGACGCGGGCCACCTCCTCCACCAGGTCCTGCTTGATCGTCAGGTCCGGGCGCCAGGTCGGGGCGATGACCTCAAAGCCCTCGCCGGTGGCGGTCACGGTGCCGCCGATCCCCTCCAGCGCGGAGATGATCTGCTCCTCGGTGTAGTCGATGCCCACCAGGGAGCTGGCGTACCCGGCCGGCAGCAGGATGCTCACCGGTTCGGCGGGGTTGCCGTAGTCGGTGATGTTCGCGGTTTCGGTGCCCCCGGCCAGCTCGACCAGCAGGTCCACGGCACGCTGGGCGGCCACGTCGGCCACGTTCACATCCACCCCGCGCTCGAAGCGCTTGGAGGCCTCGGAGGGCAGCTTGTGCCGGCGGCGGGAGCGGGCGATGGAGACCGGTTCGAAGTTCGCGGCCTCGATGACCACCCGGGTGGTGGCCGCGCCGACCTCGGTGGAGGCCCCGCCCATGACCCCGGCGATGCCGATCGGCCCGGAGTCGTCGGTGATCAGCAGGTCCTCGGGGTTGAGGGTGCGTTCCTTCTCATCCAGGGTGGTCAGCTTCTCCCCGGCGGTGGCGCGGCGCACCACTATCGGCCCGGCGAGCTTGTCCGCGTCGTAGAAGTGCAGCGGCTGGCCCAGTTCGAGCATCACGTAGTTGGAGATGTCCACGGGCAGGGAGATCGAGCGTACCCCGGCCAGCGAGAGCCGGGCCGCCATCCAGCGCGGGGTGGGGCGGGCCGGGTCGATGCCGGTGACCTCGCGGGTGACGAAGCGGGTGCAGCCGGGCACCCCGTAGATCGGGGCGTCGTCCGCAACGCGCACCGGGTGGCCTTCAGCGGCGGCCTGGGTCAGCTTGATCGTGGCGGCCGGGTCGGTGAACTCGGTGCCGGTGGCCAGCGCGTATTCGCGGGCCACCCCGCGGATGGAGAAGCAGTAGCCGCGGTCCGGGGTGACGTTGATTTCCGCGGCCTGGTCCTTCAGCCCGAACAGCTCCAGCACGTCGGTGCCCAGTTCCGGGTCCAGCCCCAGGCGGGAGAGCACGATGATCCCGTCGTGGTCCTCCCCGATGCCCAGTTCGCGTGAGGAGGCGATCATCCCGGCCGAGACGTGGCCGTAGGTCTTGCGCGGGGAGATGCGGAAGTCCCCGGGCAGCACGGCGCCGGGCAGGGTCACCACGACCTTGTCCCCGACCTCGAAGTTGTGTGCGCCGCACACGATGCCCTGCACGCCCGAGGGATCGATCCCGTCCCCGGTCAGGGTCTGCTCGGTGCCCTCGGGCACCACGCGCACCTGGCACCAGTTGATGGTCTTGCCGTTCTTCTGCGGCTCCTTTTCCAGGCTCAGCACCTGGCCGACCACGATCGGGCCGTGCAGTTCGTCGGAGGGACGGTGCACGTCCTCCTCTTCCAGCCCGACCTTGACCAGGTCGGCCATCACGTCCTCAGCCGAGGCGTTGGCAGGTACCTGCGCGTACTCGCGCAGCCATGACAGTGGTACTCGCATTGGGTTAGATCTCCATCCCGAAGTGCTGGCTGAAACGGACGTCGCCCTCGATCATGTCGTGCATGTCGGGCACATCGTTGCGGAACATGAGCGTGCGCTCCACGCCCATGCCGAACGCGAACCCGGAGTACACCTCCGGGTCGATGCCCGCGGCGCGCAGCACGTTGGGGTTGGCCATGCCGCAGCCGCCCCACTCGATCCAGCGCGGCCCGCCCTTGGCGCCGGGGTGCCAGATGTCCAGCTCGGCGCTGGGCTCGGTGAACGGGAAGTAGGCAGGGCGCAGGCGGATCTCGGCTTCGGCGCCGAACATCTGCCGGGCGAAGTGCTCCAGGGTGCCGCGCAGGTCGGCCATGGTCAGGCCCTTGTCCACGGCCAGGCCCTCGAACTGGTGGAAGACCGGGGTGTGGGTGGCGTCCAGCTCATCGGTGCGGAAGGTGCGCCCGGGGCAGAGCACGTACAGCGGCACCTCGCGTTCAAGCATGGAACGCACCTGCACCGGGGAGGTGTGGGTGCGCAGCACCAGGTGCGCGTCGGCCGGTTCGATGAAGAAGGTGTCCTGCATTTCGCGGGCCGGGTGGTCCGGCTTGAAGTTCAGCGCATCGAAGTTGAACCACTCGGATTCCACTTCCGGGCCCTCGGCGATTTCCCAGCCCATGCCCACGAAGATGTCCGCGACACGGTCCTGCAGCACCGACAGCGGGTGGCGGGCGCCCAGCGGGCGGCGCACCGGGGCGGCGGTGACGTCCACGGTCTCCTCGACCAGGATGCGTTCGGCCTCCTCGGCCTGCAGCACCTCGGTGCGCGCGGCCAGGGCCTTGTTCACCTTGCCGCGGGCGGCGCCGACCAGCTTGCCGGCGGCAGCCTTCTCGGTCTTGTCGAGCTTGCCGATCTGCCGGTTGGCCAGGGACAGCGCGGACTTCTCCCCGGTGTGCGCCAGGCGGGCGGCCTTGAGCTCATTCAGGTCGGCGGCGGCGGCGATGGCGGACAGGGCGGCCTCGACGGCGGCGTTCACGCCCTGCTCATCGGTGGGGTGCGGTGGCGCGGCGCCGTCCACCGGCGTTTCTTGGATTGTCTGGTCAGACATGGGGATCTGGTGATCCTTCTCTTCGCTGGTAATTGACTTGTTTCCCATTCTATTGGCAAGGCCCGCCAACGACTGATTCGATGACGGGCCTGATGCGTGAGTGGGCGGTTTTAGTGGGCCGCGGTGTCCTTGGCCTTGGGGGCCATGGCCAACACGATGATCAGGGTCAGCACCAGCAGGGCGCCGCCAAAGACCACGGAGTAGAACAGGGCGTAGTTGGCCTTGCCGGTGGCCTCGTATTCGGTGGCTCCCTGCACCATGTCAAAGGTCACGGTGTGCCCCTCGATGGTGGCCGGGCCGGTGGTGGAGGTCACCGAGCCGGGGAAGGTCACCGACATGGTGGCCTTGGCGGCGTTGGGGTCGGTGGAGCCCGGGGCGTTGCCGCGCATGGCGAACTTGAAGCCGTCCTCGGTGGTGCCCAGCTGAACCGGCAGCTCAAAGCCCTGGAAGGCGTCCTGCAGCTGCACGAAGTTCATCGAGCTGACCGTGTTGAAGCGCAGGCCCACCCGGTCCTGGGTCTCGATCTTCTCGTAGGTCCAGTTCTCCCCGGCCATCTGGTCCAGCTGGCGGGTATCGATCTTGGTGGCCAGCACGTCATCCAGTGAAGCACCCTGCAGCAGGGCGCGGTCGGTGGTCACCTCCACGGTGCCGCTGGCCTTGTCCTGGCCCTCGATGGTGACGCGGGCGTCCGTGTTCACGCAGCCGGCCAGGGCCAACATGGCAGTGAACATCATCGCCAGTACACCTACAAGTTTCTTCACGCGCTCTCTCCTCAGCACAGCCCCATCCAGCGGGCTCGTTCACTAGCGTTCGGTGGTCTTCTTCGCTCTATTGATCCGCCCCGCCGCGCGGGCCGGGCGTTTTTGCTCCTCCCAGCTTACGCGGGTGGGCCCGGTCGCGCCCAGTTCGCCGGGCCCGTGGCGCAGTGCCGGGCGCAAGCGCCTAGGGCCCGACCGGGGCCTTCGCGTCGGAGACGCAGGCCTGCACGATCGGTTCATCGGCCGGGATCCAGGGCACCGCCTGCCACGGCTCGGCGCCCAGCTCCAGCCAGCGCAGCTGGTCGTGCCCGTCCAGCGGGCGCGGGGTGCCGGAGGCGATGGTGGCGAACCACACGCGCATCGCCGCCCGCTCGTTCAGGGCCCAGCCCTGCTCAAGCGGACCGTAGATCTCATCGCCCAGGGTGATCTCAATGCCCAGCTCCTCGCGGATCTCCCGGCGCACCGCTTCCACCGGGTCCTCCCCCGGTTCGACCTTGCCGCCGGGGAACTCCCATAGCCCGGCCAGCGCGGCCGGACGGTTGCGCCGGGCGGCCAGCAGCCGGGTGGGGTGCTGCAGCGAGTCGACCAGGGCGATCGCGACGATCTGCTTCAGGCTCATCAGGCTCTCTTCTCGTGTGCTTCACTCAGGCGGTGCCGGGCTGGCCGGGGGTGGGCCCGGGCTGCTCCGGGCTCTGCAGCCCGGTGCTTTCCGGGTCCGCCGGCAGCGCGCGCCGCTTGATGTCCGGTTCGATGTAGATCAGGCTGCGCAGCGGCACCGCGGCGCGGATGTCCTTTTCCAGCCTATCGATGTGATCGGCGATCTGCGCGCCGGTGGCGTCCGGGGCCACCACGATCTTCAGTGCGATCAGCAGCTCCTCGGGGCCCACGTGCATGGTGCGCAGGTGCACCAGTTCGGTGTCCGCGTTGGCCACGGCACCGCGGATGGCCTGCACGTGCGCCTTGCTGGCCGACTCGCCCAGCAGCAGCGAGCGGGTCTCCACGGCCAGGATCACCGCGATCACCACCAGCAGCACGCCAATGGCGGCGGTGCCCGCGGCGTCAAAGCGCCCGTCCCCGGTCAGGATGGTCAGCCCCACCCCGAGCAGGGCGAAGGTCAGGCCCAGCAGTGCCGCGGTGTCCTCCAGCAGCACCACCGGCAGTTCGGGGTTCTTGGTGCTGCGCACGAAGCTGAGCAGCCCGCGCCGCCCACGGGCCCGGGCGCTTTGCTTGATTGCGGTGCGCAGCGAGAGCCCCTCGGCGATGATCGCGAACACGATTACGGCCAGCGGCACCCACCACCACGGACCGGTGATGCCGTGCGGGTCGTGGAACTTCTCATAGGCCTCGTAGAGGGCGAACAGCCCGCCGGCGCTGAACAGGATGATGGCGACCAGGAACGCGGACACAAAGCGCTCTCCCCCGTACCCGAAGGGGTGCTCGGTGTCGGCCTTGCGCTTGGAGCGGCGCCGCCCGATGAGCAGCACCAGCTGGTTGCCGGTGTCGGCCACCGAGTGGATGGCCTCGGCCAGCATCGAGGAGGATGAGCTGAGCAGCCAGGCTACGAACTTGGCGATGGCGATCGCCAGGTTGGCGCTGAGCGCCGCGATGATCGACTTCGTGCTTTCTTCACTCGCCATTGGCGTCCCTTTCGGCCGTGTACACCTTGTGCGGGCACCGGTGCGGTGAGCAAATGCTGGTGCCCTGCCTCGGACTATGTCAGCAACCGGGTCAGGGGCGCAACGCCCTTGCCGAAGCGTACAGGCAGACGGTGGCGGCGGTGCCCACGTTCAGGGATTCGGCCACCCCGTACAGCGGCACGGCGATCCTGTGGTGGGCGGCCTGCTTTTCGGTCTCGTCCAGCCCCTGGCCTTCGTTGCCGAACAGCCAGGCGGTGGGCACGTCCAGGGCCGGCTGCCCGGCCGCCGGTTCCCCGCCCTGCCCGGCGCGGCGCAGCACCGCCTGGTCCTGCAGGGTGTCCAGGTCGTGTTCGGCGTAGCCGTCGGCGGCCAGCAGCTGGATGCCGTGCAGGGTGGCGGTCGAGGTCAGTTCCGCGAAGTCCACGTTGCCGATCACCGGCAGGTGGAAGAGCGAGCCGACGGTGGAGCGCACCGTCTTGGGGTTGTAGATGTCCACGCTGCCCTTGGTGAACAGCACCGCGTCCGCCCCGGCCGCGTCGGCCGCGCGCAGGATGGTGCCGGCGTTGCCCGGGTCCTGCACCCGGCAGAGCACCGCGATCAGCCGCGGTGCGGAGTCAAGCAGTTCCCGCAGATCCGGTTCGTTGCGCCGGGCGACGGCGATGATGCCCTGCGGGGTGATGGTGTCGGCCATGGCCGCGAGCACCTGTTCGGTGACGGTGCGGGCCGGGATCTGGGCGTCCTGCAGCAGTTCGCTGAATTCGGAGGAGGAACCCAGGAAGTGCTCGGTGGCGTACACCGAGACCAGCACCTGACCGGTGGCGGCGTGCGCCTTCAACGCCTCGCGCACGGCCTGCGGGCCTTCGACCAGGTAGTGTCCGCTGGCTTTGCGTCCGGCGCGGGTGGCCAGCCGGGCGACGGCTTTGACCTTGTCGGCCCGCGGGTTGGACATCACCGGTTCTTCATAGCTGGTCATGATTCGAGAATACCGGCAAATACGGTGCCGGGCAGAACGCCAGCGGGTGCAGACCATGGTTATGGTCTGCACCCGCTGGTGTGTTTCCTCACCCGCATCCGGCGCCTGGCACCGGTGACGGGTGGTGAAGGATGAGTAAGGCTTTACTTCATCTGCTGACGAGCTTCGCCACCGGCAGGCTCGTAGCCTGCGGCCTTGGCGGACTCGATCGAGTTGAACCAGTACTCGGCAGTGGTCTGCTCGTACCAGGTCGAGCCCGGCACGTGGTACTTGTTCGAGCCGGAGTTGCCCTTGATGACGAAGCCTTCCGGAGCGTCCTGACCCTCGATGGCCTTGATGCCACCGGCGGCTTCGGCCTTGGAGGCCGAGGTGTGGGCGGAAGCAGCGGCAGGAGCCTTCTCAGCCTTCGGGGCGGCAGCCTTGGCGGCGGCGGCCTGCGGGGCCTTGGCGGCTACTGCCTCAGGCGCTTTTGGGGCGTTGACGTCAGCCGGCAGGGCACCCTTTGCTACCTGGACCAGCGCGGCGAAGGCGTTGGCGTCGGAGACGGCCAGCTCGGCCAGCATGCGGCGGTCAACCTCGACCTCGGCGGCCTTCAGGCCCTGGATCAGGCGGTTGTAGGTCATGCCGTTGGCGCGGGCAGCGGCGTTGATGCGCTGGATCCACAGGCGGCGGAAGTCGCCCTTGCGCTTGCGGCGGTCGTTGTAGCTGTATACGAACGAGTGGAGCAGCTGCTCCTTGGCCTTGCGGTAAAGGCGCGAACGCTGACCGCGGTAACCCTTGGCGCGTTCCATTACGACGCGACGCTTCTTATGGGCGTTGACTGCCCGCTTCACACGTGCCACGTGTGTACTCCTTCAAATCTTGTTCCCGCTGGCGAAGGTCCTTCTCCGGCGGTGAAAACTAGTGGTTGGTTGGGGTAAGGCTTCCCCGAGTAATGCTTGCGAAGGGGAAGGCCTAGAGGCCCAGCATCCGCTTGATGGTCTTCACATCGGCCTTGGCAACGATCTGGTCAGAGGCCAGGCGACGGGTGATGCGGGAAGACTTGTGCTCCAGGTAGTGGCGGCGGTTGGCCTGCTGACGCGCCAGCTTTCCGCTGCCGGTCACCTTGAAGCGCTTCTTGGCGCCACTATGAGTCTTGAACTTCGGCATAGCTGCCGTTCTCCTTACGTGCTCCGATCGGATCCGTGTAGGACCCGTCGGGGATCATCCGAAGCGGGCCCCTCAAAGCGAGACGACCGCTGTTGTTCTTTTCTAGTGCGGCCCTTCCGCGGAGGAAGGACCGTTCGCCCTGAAGGCGGCGGGTTCCGGGGAACCCGGAGGGCTTGGCTTACGCCTCGCCCTCGGCCTGGGCCCGTGCCTGCTCCAGCTTGGCGCGAGCCTCGTCGTCCATGGAGGAGGCCACGTTCTGCCCCGAGGTTTCCTGCGGAGCGTCGGTGGCGACGCGGCGCTTGGAACCACGACCGCCGGACTTCTGCTGCTGTTCGCGACGGGCCTCGGCCTTGTTCTTCAGCGGACCGACCACCATGACCATGTTGCGGCCATCGATGCGCGGGTTGGACTCAACGGCTCCAACTTCCGCAACGTCCTCTGCAAACTTCTCCAGCAGGCGGATGCCCATCTCCGGGCGCTGCTGCTCACGTCCACGGAACTGGATCATGGCCTTGACCTTGTCACCGGCGCCCAGGAAGCGCAGGGCGTGGCCGACCTTGGTTTCGTAGTCGTGCTTGTCGATCTTCAGGCGGAAGCGGACTTCCTTCAGGACCGTGTTGGTCTGGTTCTTGCGGGCCTCGCGTGCCTTGACGGCGGCTTCGTACTTGTACTTGCCGAAGTCCATCAACTTGCACACTGGAGGCTTGGCGTTGGGGGCCACCTCGACCAGGTCGAGATCGGATTCGTGAGCCAGGCGCAGGGCGTCCTCGATGCGGACAATTCCCACCTGTTCACCATTTGGGCCAACGAGGCGTACCTCAGGTACGCGAATGCGCTCGTTAATGCGTGGATCGCTGATGTGTAACTCCTGTTAGTCGTAAGTAGTGCTGCCCAGCAACGAAAAAGGCCTCCGCTGCTGATGCAGGCGAAGGCCACAAAGTCGACTACGGCACCAGTGGATCTACTGAACCCTGCTGCCTTGAAATCCCCGTGAGGGATTCCCGCCGAAGTACCCGGACGCCTGCACGGCGACAGCGGGTGGGAGATGGCCTCCACTTGCATGTCTCGATCATGATCCCTTGGTCACATAACCTGTTGCAGGCCAGAACCAAGTAACCCAATCGAGTCGGTCTGTGACAAGCTTAGCAGTATGAGTACCGAAGATTCCAATTCAATGCAGCAGGCCGTCGATCAGCAGGTCCGCGATATCGCCGAGGTTCCTGCCGTTGAAATCATCACCACCGCCGCGGTGCACCTGATGAGCGCCGCCGCCGTGAAGTGCGGCCTGGCCGAGGGCAAGGACGCCGCCGAGCTGAAGGACCTGGACGAGGCCCGCAAGCTGATCACCGCACTGGCAGGCCTAGTCACCGCCGGGGCGCCGGAGATCGGCTCGCAGCACGCCGCTCCCCTGCGCGATGGTCTGCGCAGCCTGCAGCTGGCCTTCCGGGAAGCTTCGATCATCCCGGATGCGCCGGGCAAGGGCCCGGGCGAGAAGTTCACCGGCCCGGTCAGCTAGTCCCTGAGCGGGGCACCGGCAGCCGAAGCTGCGATTAAAATTACATGATAAAACCGGGGGCGCGGCAGGATTTTCCTGCCGCGCCCCCGGTTTCTGTTCGGCAGTGCACTACTGCACCTGGACCAGCTTGCGCCGGGCCTTGCGGCGGATGCGGCGGCGGATCTGCTGGGCGATCAGTGCGGCGAGCACCACCACCATGGCGATCACCCCGACGGCGGCGAACGCGGCGGCCGGACCGGCCAGGTCCACCACGGCGCCGGTGACCGGGGACCCGAGCGCGGTACCGGCGGTCATCGCCGAACCGTACCAGCCCATCGCTTCCCCGCGACGGTGCTCGGCCACCAGATCGGTGAGCCACTCCGAGGCCGCGGACAAGGTCGGGGCAACCAGCAGGCCGGGCAGCGCGGAGAGCAGCGCAAGGGACCAGGTGTCGGTGGCAAAGTACATCGGGATGGTCAGCACCGCCATGCCCAGCAGCAGCACGAGCGGGGAGATCCGGCGTTCGATCATGCCGTAGACCAAGCCGCCGATCAGGGACGCGCCGCACCAGAAGAGGAACACGATGCCCAGGTCCCCCGGGTTGCCCTGCTGCTCCAGCTCGGCCACGATGCTCACCTCGGTGCCGGTCAGCAGTGCGCCGGCGCCACCCGAAGCGATGAACACGGCCAGCACCGAGGCGCTCATCCAGGTGAAGCTGGTCTTGACCTTGCGCCCGCGCTCGCGCAGCCGGGCCCGGGCGGACTTGCGTCCGGCGGCGATCAGCTCGCCTTCCACCTCGTGCACACCGGCGGGGGCGGCGGCCACGAAGCTGGCTTCGGCCCCCAGCCGCTCCTCGTGCACGTTGGCCTTCTTGGCCTTCGCCTTGGGATCCTCACTGCGGGTGGGAGGGTTCAGCAGGAACAGCCCAACCCCGCCCAGCGATCCGAGGATGCCCACCGCGGTCAGCCCGAGCGTGGTGTCCAGCTGCGTGGCGATGATGCCGGCGGAGGCCGGGCCGACGATGAACACCAGCTCGGTGGCCATCGCATCCAGGGCGAAGGAGGAGCGTCGTTGCTCGCCGGTGGTCATCACGCCCAGCGCGGTGCGCACCACGGAGAAGACCGGCAGGGCGAACAGCCCGCCCAGGAACGCCAGCGGATAGATCCACACCAGCGGCACATGCGGCACCGTGCTCCACACCGCCACTTCGATGATGATCGAGGGAATCAGCGCCCGGCGCAGCCCCCACTGGTCTACCTGGTGCCCGCGCCACGGAGCACCCACGGCGATGCCCACGGTCATCAGGGCCACCACGATCCCGGCAGAGGCCCAGTCCTGGCCCAGGTTCAGAACCAGGTGCAGCAACAGCAGCATGCTCAGCGCCGAGTGTGGAAGTCGTGCGATCATTCCGATCACCAGCAGGCCGCCGATCGCCGGTTGGCGAAGGATCTGCCAGTAACGTTTCATGCTCAAGCTGTTGCCCTCCTAAAGGTTCATATTTGCTCGGTTCTTAACTTGGTGCGCTCAGCAGGCTGATTTCCAGGGAGTCCACCGCTTCGGCGAACTGCGGGTTGTTCGCTAGCGTCCCGTGGACCCGATTGGTGACCTCGCGGGCACGCTGTTCACTGGTGCCCGGGGCAAAGACAAACTGCAGCAGCAGCTCCGGCCCGGAGCCGCCGCCGGCCACCGGCTTGCCAGCCTTGTCCCGCGATCCGACGCCGTGTCCGGGCCCGACGCGCACCTGCCGCAGCTCGTCATGACCCTCGGTCGCCTGGCCGATGAGTGCGCCCAGTTGTTCGTCAAGGTAGCTGGGGGTCCACTGCATCTGCTTGGCCAGGGTCCACACCCCGGGGCGGCGCAGCACAAAGGTGTAGTCGCTGCCCGGATCCAGCACCAGCAGGTCCGCTTCCTCGCTGACCGCGGACAGTGCCGCGCGCGGGGCATAGACCGCCACCGGGCGGGCTTCGGGGTGCCAGGCCTGCAGGCGTTCCACGGTGGTGAACACCGGCAGGGCCATCCGGCCATCCGGCGCCTTGATCTTCACCAGCGCCATGTCCGCTTCCTTGTCGGAGGCGAACCCATGCTCGGTCATCGCCTCTTCCCCCAGCTGGGCCACGATGGCGACAAACACCCGGGCCTCGGCCAGGGCCCGGTGCACCGCGGCTTCATCGCCGGTGCCGGCGCGCAGCTGATCCAGCGCCTCGACGACCTGTGCGTTGGCCAGGCCGTCGTCCTTGTCGAAGTTGTGCAGCGGGTTGCCGTCCCCGCTCAGGTCACGTCCTTCCCAGCTTTGGCCGGCCGAATCGGACTTGCTGCCGGCCTGCGCCAGGGCCGCGGCGATGTGGCCGGGCAGGTGGCGTTTGGGCTCGGGCTGGGAGGAGGAAGTGGAGCTCATGTACCCATGCTATAAGCTCGCGCAAGTGCGCCGGACCGCTTGTGACCCCGGTTAAACGTGATGCGGGCCGGGCGCGGTGTCTTCCACCGGGCCCAGCCCACTCTCGGATCGTCTTGCGCTAACCCCTTAAGCCCGTCCGGCTGCGACTTCCAGGGCGTCCTGCAGGGTGAAGCGACCGGCGTACAGCGCCTTGCCCATGATGGCGCCTTCGACGCCCTCGGGAACCAGTTCGCGCAGCGCGCGCAGGTCATCCAGGGAGGAGATGCCGCCGGAGGCCACGATCGGCTTGTCGGTCTTGGCGCACATTTCCAGCAGCAGCTTCACGTTCGGGCCGCGCAGTGTACCGTCCTTGGTGACGTCGGTGACCACGTAGCGCGGGCAGCCGGCGTCCTCCAGCCGGGCGAGCACCTCCCACAGGTCCCCGCCTTCCTTGGTCCAGCCGCGACCGGCCAGGGTGGTGCCGCGCACGTCCAGGCCGACGGCGATCTTGTCGCCGAAGCGCTCAATGGCCTTGGCGGTCCATTCGGGGTTCTCCAGGGCGGCGGTGCCCAGGTTCACTCGGGTGGCGCCGAATTCCAGGGCCCGCTCCAGTGAGGCGTCATCGCGGATGCCGCCGGAGAGTTCCACCTTGATCTGCAGTTCCTGGGCGATGCGCTGGACAATGTTGGTGTTGTGTCCGCGGTCAAAGGCGGCGTCCAGGTCCACCAGATGCAGCCATTCGGCGCCGTCGTTCTGCCAGGCCAGGGCGGCTTCCAGCGGATCGCCGTAGCCGGTCTCGGAGCCGGCTTCGCCCTGGACCAGGCGTACGGCCTGCCCGTTGGCGATGTCGACGGCGGGAAGCAGTTCCAGGTGTGTTTGCTCGCTCATTGTTTCCTTTGTGTTCTGCGGTGGCGTAGGGCGCTACAGGGTCAGGACCCACCCGGCAATGACTGCCATGGCGGCCAGCGCCCAGCAGGCGATGATCCAGGAGATGTGGGCTTTCTGGCTTTTCAGGGAGATCGCTCCCCCGGCCAGGAAGGCTCCGACTCCCAACAAGACAACGGTCCACATGTTTAGAGGGTCTCCAACCAGTTGCGCAGCAGGCGGTTGCCCGCCGTGCCGGATTTCTCGGGGTGGAACTGGACCGCGGAGAGCGGACCGTTTTCCACGGCGGCGACGAACGGGGTGCCGTGGGTGCTCCAGGTGACCTTGGGGGCGCTCATCGCCGGCTGGGTGATGTCAAACTCCCAGTGGCGCACGCCGTAGGAGTGCACGAAGTAGAACCGCTCCTGCTCGATCCCCTCGAACAATCGGCTGCCCTCGGGAACCTGGACGGTGTTCCAGCCCATGTGTGGGATCACTTCGGCTTCCAGGCGCTCCACAACGCCGGGCCATTCGCCCAGTCCCTGACTGCGCACCCCGTGTTCCACGCCCTCATCGAAGAAGACCTGGTGGCCAACGCAGATGCCCAGTACCGGTCGGCCGCCGGCAACCCGGCGTCCGATCCAGCGCGGCGCGTCAATGGCCTTGAGCTGTTGCATCACCGAAGCGTAGGCTCCCACCCCGGGGACCACCAGGCCATCGGCTTCCAGGATCGCGGTGGAGTTGGCGGTCAACTCCACACTGGCTCCGGCTGCCTCCAGGGCGCGTACCGCAGAGCGGACATTGCCGGACCCGTAGTCCAGGACGACTACGTTTTTACTTCCCACCTACAGCGCACCCTTCGTGGACGGGATTTGGTCCCCCATGCGGGGGTCGGTTTCCACCGCTTCGCGCAGCGCCCGTGCCAGGGCCTTGAACTGCGCTTCAACGATGTGGTGTGGGTCGCGCCCGGAGAGTACCTCGATATGGGCGCAGATCTGGGCGTGGATGGTCAGCGACTCGAAGACGTGGCGCGTCATCGACCCGGTGAAGTGCCCGCCGATCAGGTGGTATTCCTGGCCGGCCGGCTCCCCGCCGTGCACCAGGTAGGGCCGGCCGGAGATGTCCACGACGGCGCGGGCCAGGGCCTCGTCCAACGGCGCGTAGGCGGTGCCGAATCGGCGGATGCCGGCCTTGTTGCCCAGGGCAGTGCGCAGCACCTCGCCAATGGTGATGGCGGTGTCCTCCACGGTGTGGTGCACGTCGATGTGGGTGTCGCCGGTGGCGCGCACGGTCAGGTCGATCAGCGAGTGCTTGGACAGTGCGGTGAGCATGTGGTCGAAGAACGGCACGGAGGTGCTGATCTCGGACTTGCCGGTGCCGTCCAGGTCAAGTTCGACGAACACGGACGATTCGCTGGTCACGCGTTCCATGCGGGCTTTGCGGCCGCCCAGGGATTCGGCAGACATCTTCTTCCTTCGCTAGCTTCTGGCAGTTTGCTGGTGCGCCGGTTCGAGCAGCTCGCTGAGCCGGTCGAGGAAGGCGGTGGTTTCCGCCTCGGTGCCGGCGGTGACGCGCAGGGTGCCAGGGATCCCGTTGTTACGCACAATGATCCCTGCCTCGAGCAGGCCCTGCCAAATCGCTTCCGGATCCTGCAGCCCGCCGAAGAACACGAAGTTCGAATCGCTGACCGAGGGCTGCAGGCCCAGTTCGGTCAACCGGGTGACGATCCGGTCACGCTGGGTCTTGATCTGTTCGACCTCGGCCAGCAGCGCGTCCACGTTTTTCAGTGCCGCGATCGCGGTGGCCTGGGTGACCGCCGAGAGGTGGTAGGGCAGGCGCACCAACCGGATTGCGTCACTGATTTCAGGGGCCGCGGCCAGATAGCCAAGGCGCGCCCCGGCCAGCGCAAACGCCTTGGACATGGTCCGGGTGACGATCAGGCGCTGGCGGCCGGGCAGCAGGCCCAGCGCGGACTTGGTGCCGGCCAAGGCGAACTCGGCGTAGGCCTCATCGACGATCACGATCGCGTTGTTCTCGCTGGCCGCCTCGTAGACGGCCTTGATGACATCCAGCCCCAGGGCGGTACCCGTGGGGTTGTTGGGTGAGCAGAGGATCACGATGTTCGGGCGGTGTTCGCGCACCTGGCTGGCGGCCGATTCGGCACTGAGCGTGAAGTCCGCGGCACGGGTTCCGGCGATGAAGGAGGTATCGGTGCCGCTGGCCAGCAGCGGGTACATGGAGTACGTGGGTACGAAGCTCATGACGCTGCGTCCCGGTCCACCGAAGGCCTGGAGGATTTGCTGCAGGATTTCGTTCGAGCCGTTCGCCGCCCAGATGTTCTCGGCGCGCAGTTCATGCCCCAGGTAGTCGGCGAGCAGTTCACGCAGTTCGGTGAATTCGCGGTCCGGGTAGCGGTTGAGGGTGGTGGCGGCCTTGGCCACTTCTTGTGCAATTGCCTCGACCACGGCCGGCGGCAGTGGATGGGTGTTTTCGTTGACGTTCAACTGGATGGGCACGTCGATTTGCGGCGCGCCGTAGGGAGAGAGCCCGCGGAGATTCTCACGCAAGGGCAGTTGACTTAACAGTTCACTGCGGTCTTTCACACGGTAATTCTAAGCTGGGGCGGGCGCTGGCAGTGAATCAGTGACGCTCCAGGCGGTAACAATGAACCGCGGGCTACTGCTGGTCCAGGACCGGAATCTGCAGGGTTTGTCCGGCCTGCAGCACGCCGCCATGCAGCGAGTTCATTTCGCCGATGTAGCGAATGGCATCTTCCTGGTTGTAGCCTTGCGCGTATTCGCTGGCCAAGTCCCACAGGGTGTCCCCGGGAATGACGGTCACCTCCACCGTTTCAACGCCTACTGGCTCCTGGTCGGAGGCCATTACGGAGTTGGAGAACGTGGTCAGTAGGAAAGTTGCGGCCAGGGCCAGCAGGAAGACCGGAACCCCGATCAACACAACCCAGCCGCGTCGGGTCAGGCGGATTCGCATGCGTGTGGTGCTTTGATCTTTATCCAGTGCCGTAGTGGCCATGGCCGATCTCCTCTCAGGACGAGCGTGATGCGAGTTTCTAATGTTCGAACATCTCATTCGAAGATATGTTCGGATCTAGTACATCTTTTCTAACAGAGCTCGGCGACACTTGTCTAGATAGTTCGAACAAATCTTGGAAAGAGGCTTCGAAATCCACTAGGATTTCGAAGTAAATCGAGCATGAAGACATCACAACAGTCAGCACCGACAGTTTGACCGCTCGGCCATGACTCGCAATCGTTAGGGAAGGCAGAAATTACATGTCAGCATCACAACGCACTCCGCGTGCCAATGCTCGGTCGCTGACCATCCGCCAGAAGAAGATCCTGGAAACCATCCAGCGGGCCATCGGGAACAACGGCTACCCGCCCTCGATGCGTGAGATTGGCGACTCGGTCGGGTTGGCCAGCCTCTCCTCGGTAACCCACCAGTTGGGTCAGCTGGAGAAGCTCGGCTATATCCGCCGTGACCCGCGCCGTCCCCGCGCCATGGAAATTCTGCTTCCGCTGCAGCTGAACGACGAGTCTGAATCCGCTTCCAAGGAGCCGGCCGCCCAGCCGGAGCCGGCCGATGACACCAAGGTCATTGAGCTAAGCACCTCGGCGGACACCACGATGGTGCCACTGGTTGGACGCATTGCCGCCGGTGGTCCGATCCTGGCTGAGCAGAGCGTCGAGGATGTCTTCTCCCTGCCGCGTCAGCTCGTGGGCCACGGTGAGCTGTTCATGTTGCGGGTTTCGGGCGACTCCATGGTGGATGCCGCCATTTGCGACGGCGACTGGGTGGTGGTGCGCCGTCAGCAGACCGCCGACAACGGCGACATCGTTGCCGCCCTGCTGGATGAGGAAGCCACCGTCAAGACCTTCCGCCAGCGTGATGGCCACACCTGGCTGCTTCCGCAGAACTCGCGCTACGAACCGATTCTGGGCGACAGCGCCACCATCATGGGCCGAGTTGTTTCGGTGATGCGTTCGCTCTAGCCTTCCTGCCACCTTCGGCACAGTCCCGGTGTTTCGCGTTACCAAATGCGGCACACCGGGATCTTGTTTTGGCTCTGCTCGACGCTCCCACCCAAGCCGGGAATCAATTCATCCGGATAACGTCCGCTAGGGAGCGAGGCAGGTGAAGGCCTGCAGTGGCAGGCGCAGTTGTTCAAGGACCACCTTTTCGTGGGGCACCACGGGGATTGGCAGGTCATCGAGCCTGAACCATCGAAGATCCACGGCTTTGTCCGGCTCCTGGATCTCGGGTGTGCCCAGCCAGGAGCGGCATTCGAAAAAGAAGTCGACGCGGCCGGGCTGATCCTTGACCGCAGCCGGGCGCTGCAGCACCGTCAGGGGGTGAAGATGTTCTTCGCGGACCAGTACACCCAGCTCCTCGCCAGCTTCTCGAATGGCTGCCGCTACTGCGCTTTCCCCGTTCTCCAGATGCCCGGCGGCGGCAGCGCCCCAGTACCCGTCCAGGAAACCAGTGCCTCTCCGCTGTTGCAGCAGCACGGCGTCGGCGTGGCGAAAGATCACGTAACTCACTGCGATGAGTCCCCTGCGAGCCGGAGGCAAGTCCTGCGGTGGAAGGCTCATGAGGTCCTTCGTTTCAGGTCGGTACTCCGCGTGACGACCGCTGCGGCCGAGAAGATGCTCCAGCGCTGCACGGCTTCCGAGAGCTGAGCCGCCTGCTTGTCCAGGACGGTGGCGGCGGTATCGGAAACGAGCCGCGCGGCTGTTTGCCGCGCCCGCTGCCCCAGTCGGTGATCCGTAGCGGCCAGCGCCAGGTAGCGGCAGAGGATTCCGGTGAATAGGCTCCCATCCCCGCCCTGTTCCAGGCGCAGCCCCTGCTGTGGAACGGTGAGCCGACGGTCCACCGCGTCGATGAGGTCGGCGGCCTGGCGCAGGTACCGTTCGTCCCCGAGCTCCAGCCAGGCCCCAAGGATTGGGCCCTGGTTGTAGGTGTAGATCTGTCCTTCGAGCCGATGCCCGGCGTTAACCAGATAGATCCCATCCAGGTAAAGGCCCAGGGTGGGGTCGAAGAGCTTCTCGCGCATCCAGTCGACCAGCGAGACAGCGGTTTTCCGGTCCCCGATGCGGGCGAAGTGCAGGGCCGCGGGGCCGTTGACCGGCACGTTCTTGAACGCGCGTTTGCGTGACCAGTACAGGCCGCCGCCAAGCACTGAATCCTGACCGCTGCGCAGTTGGCGGGTCAGCGAGTCCACCGCCGACTGGGCAAGTTTTGCCGGTTGTTGGTGCAGTTCGAGGGACAGCGCGTTCAGGCGGTGGCTGGAGAGCGCCAGCCAGGCCATGTCATCAAAGAAATAGTTCGGGAACACCCCGAAGTTGCGGATCTTGATCCCGCGCAGCAGCCGCAGCCCGCGGCTCACCTCGGCCTTGGCTGCCGCGGGTGCGCCGGCCCGCACATAGTGACACCCCATGTCCACGATCGCGTCCAGGTAGTGGGCCTGCCACCAGTAGTGCCATTCAGACCATGGGGCGTCCCCTCGGATCCGGCGCCCACGGGCTGCCGGCGCCTTAGGGGTGGGAACCGGTGCCCGCAACGCTCCGATCCAGGTGCCGGGCAGCCCCATGAGCCGGTGCCCGAAACGGTCGTTGACATCACGGGCAGCGTTGTCGGCCAGCGCGGTCCAGCTGTGGGTCATGCACTGCTCCTCTACCTGACGGGGGTCGGTGGGCAACCACCGGGTGCGGCGGTGTTCTGTGACGAGTCTACGTTTCCCGCCCAGCGCGCGCATTTGCCGTCGTACTTGGCTTGGCGCCGGCCGCGGGAGCATGCTGGAGACATGATGCGTGCAGCGGTTATCGATGTTCCCGGTCCGGCTGAATCCATTGCGGTGCGTGAGGTTCCGATTCCCAGACCGCAACCGGACGAAGTGTTGGTGCGCGCCGAGTTCTCCTGCGTGAACCATGTGGACACCTTTGTGCGTTCCGGCGCGTACGCCACCGAGCTTCCTTCCCCGTTCATCATCGGCCGGGATGTGGCCGGCACGGTCGAGGCCGTGGGTGAGTCGGTCACCGGGTTCAGCGTCGGGGACCGGGTCTGGTCAAACTCGTTGGGGTATGACAGGCGGCAGGGGTCCTTTGCCGAATTCTGCGTGGTGCCGGCCGCACGGCTTTTCACGGTGCCGCAGAACGTGGCGGATTTGCGCGGCGTGGTGGCGCTGTCCCATGCCATGACCACCGCGTGGCTGGGGTTGGGGCGCAGCGCACCGCTGGCCGCCGGGCAGTCGGTGTTCATTGGTGGGGCTGCCGGTGCCGTGGGCAGTGCAGCCGTGCAGTTTGCCTGCGCCCGGGGCGCCCGGGTGATTGCCAGCGCCGCCGCGGCGGATCATTCGTGGGTCAGGGGTTTGGGGGCTGACACCGTGCTGGACTATGCCCGGCCCGACCTCATCGAAACGGTGGCCTCCCGCGTGGCCGAAGGTGCGGCGATCTGGTGGGACACGTCCGGTCACCAGCAGCTGGCTCAGCTTATCCCGGCGCTGGCCAACCGGGGCACCGTGTTGATTTCCGCGGGCCTGCAGGCCGAGGCCAGCATTCCGGTCGGTGCGCTCTACACCCGGGATGTGAGCGTGAAGGGTTTCGCCGTCTCGAACGCGGGAGCCGAGGAACTTACTGCGGCGGCCGCTGCGCTGAATGAGTTGCTGGCCACGAGGGAGCTGAAGTACCGGGTGGATCGTGAGTTGCCCTTGGAGCAGGCTGGCGAAGCCCACCGGCTGGTGGAGGCCGGTGGGCTTCATGGAAAGGTTCTGGTGCGCCTGCGCGGCTGACCCGGGCGGGGGCGGCCGGCCCCGGCTACTTGTTCGGGTTCAGCCGTTTGAGCACCCCGAGGATGACCTTCTTGTCCGGGGTGGGCCACATCGGCGGCAGCGAGCTCTTCAGGTAGCCGCCGTAGCGTGCGGTGGCCATCCGGGAATCCAGCACCGCCACCACACCCTTGTCGTTGATCGAGCGGATCAGGCGTCCGGCCCCCTGGGCCAGGCGCACCGCAGCGTGGGCGGCGGAGACCTGCATGAATCCGTTGCCGCCGTGGCGGGCGATGTCCTGGGTGCGGGCCTTGGAGATCGGGTCATCGGGGCGCGGGAACGGGATCTTGTCGATGATCACCAGCCGGCAGGCGTCCCCCGGCACGTCCACCCCCTGCCACAGGGTCATGGTGCCGAACAGGCACGCGTCCCGGTCGGCGCTGAAGTCGGCGACCAGGGATTTCATGCTCGCCTCCCCCTGGCACAGGATCGGCACGTCCAGCTTCGGGCGCAGGATCGCCGCCGCCTCCTCGGCCGAGCGCTTCGAGGTGAACAGCACCAGCGCCCCTCCCCCGGAGGCCTCGATCAGATCCTCGATCTCATCCAGGGTTTCGGCGCTGAGCTGCCGCCCGGGCTTGGGCAGGTGCTTGGCCACGTACAGGATCCCCTGCTTGGGGTAGTTGAACGGGCTGCCCACGTCCACGCCCTGCCAGGAGGGGGCGCCCTCCCCCATCAGGCCCAGCGCCCCGGCGACGGAGTCGAACTGGGCGCCGATGGCCAGGGTGGCGCTGGTGAGCACGACGGTGCGCCCGTCAAACAGGCCCTCGCGCAGTTTGCCGGCCACCGACAGCGGCGCCACGTTTAGGGTGGCGGGGGTGGATTCATCGGCCTCCACGTAGCCGCGGCCCTCAACGAACTCGCGCGGCCGTGACGTCCAGATCACCTCGCGGCGTTCCTCGTGCTCCAGCATCCGCAGCGAGTCATCGAGCACCGCCTGCATCTGCGAGCGGGCCGTCTGCCGGCCACCGTCCACCGGATCCCCGGCTTCGGGCTTGGTCAGGGACAGGATGACGCGGGCCTGTTCGGCGATGTCGTTCAGTGCAATCCCGCTGGCCTCGTCCAGGCCGCGTTCCAGCAGGCCGGTGGCCTGCCCGGACAGCGCCTTATCCAGCCGGTTGGCGGCGTTGACCATTTCATCGACGTTGACCGCGCAGTGGCGCTTCATCGACCCGGCGGCCGTGAGCACGGTGCGCGGAGACAGCGCGCTGGCCACCGAGGAAGTGACCCGGTCCTGCAGTTCGTGGGCCTCATCGATGATCGCCACATCGAAGTCCGGCAGCACCGAGAGTCCTTCGAACGCGGACACCGCCAGCAACGCGTGGTTGGTGATCACCACGTCGGCCTCGGCGGCCCGGGCCCGGGCCATCTCGGAGAAGCATTCATCGGCCATCGGACACTTTTGGGAGCCCAGGCATTCCATGGCGGAAACCGAAACCTGGCGCCAGGCCTTGTCCGAGACCCCGGGCACCAGTTCGTCCCGGTCCCCGGTCTCGGTTTCCTCGGCCCACTCGCGCAGCTTCATGACCTCGGTTGCCAGCGGGGAGAAGACCTGGCCGGCGGCCGGGGCCTCGTCCATGGCGAACAGCGTGCCCTCGTCATCCGGGTACCCGCCGCCGAGCTTGTACTGGCACAGGTAGTTGGCCCTGCCCTTGAGCAGGGAGACGTCCATGGGACGCGAAAGCTTGCCCTTCAGGGCGTTAAGCAGGCGTGGGACATCGCGGCCCACAATCTGGGACTGCAGCGCCAGGGTGGCGGTGGAGACGATCACCGGCTTGGCCGAGGTCTGGGCGTAGGCCAGGGCCGGAATCAGGTACCCCATCGACTTGCCCGTACCGGTGCCGGCCTGCACCAGCAGGTGCTCGTCCTCCTCCAGGGCGCGCACCACCTGGCGCACCATTTCCTGCTGCCCGGTGCGGCTTTGGCCGCCCATGGAGGACACGGCGGTCTCCAACAGGTCCAACGCCTGCTTCTGCTTATCCATGAATGTTGTACTGCTCCAACTCCGCAGCCAGCGACTTACGGACCTTGACGATCATGCGGGTGCCCGATTCCTGGTGCTCGCTGTCCAGGATCTCGGCTTCGGCCTGGTGCAGCTTGGCCACGAGGTCCCCGCGCTCATACGGGATGAGCACTTCGAGCTGGATGTCCGGCCGCGGGATCGAGGAGCTGATCTTGGCAAGCAGCTCGTCGATGCCCTGCCCGGTGTAGGCCGAGACCACCACCGAATTTGATTCGCGGTTGCGCACCCGTTCGATGACGTACGGGTCGGCTACGTCGGCCTTGTTCAGCACGATGATCTCCGGGATGTGCATGGCCTCCACCTCGGTGAGCACCTTGCGCACCGCGGCGATCTGGCCTTCGGGATCCGGGTGGGAGGCATCCACCACGTGCAGGATCAGATCCGAGTCGGCGATCTCCTCCAGCGTGGAGCGGAACGCCTCCACCAGCTGGGTGGGCAGGTTGGAGACAAAACCAACAGTGTCCGCCAGCGTGTAGGTCAACCCGTCCTCGGTGGCCGCCTGGCGCACGGTGGGATCCAGAGTGGCGAACAATGCGTTCTCCACCAGCACCCCGGCGTTGGTCAGCCGGTTGAGCAGCGAGGACTTGCCGGCGTTGGTGTACCCGGCGATCGCCACGGAGGGGACCTCGTTGCGTCTGCGGTTGGCGCGCTTGGCCTCGCGGGCCGGCTTCATACCCTTGATCTCGCGGCGCAGCTTGGCCATCCGGTCGCGAATGCGCCGGCGGTCCATTTCGATCTTGGTTTCACCAGGACCGCGCGAACCGATGCCGCCGCCGGCGGCGCCAACCCGGCCACCGGCCTGACGGGACATCGACTCACCCCAACCGCGCAGGCGCGGCAGCAGGTACTCCAGCTGTGCCAGTTCCACCTGGGCCTTGCCCTCGCGGGACTTGGCGTGTTGGGCGAAGATGTCCAGGATCAGTGCGGTGCGGTCAATGACCTTGACCTTGACGATGTCCTCCAGCGCACGGCGCTGGGAGGGCGCGATCTCCGCGTCCACGATCACGGTGTCCGCCCCGGTGTCGGCGACGATGCCGCGCAGTTCCTCGGCCTTGCCCGACCCCAGATAGGTGTTCGGGTCGACCTTCAGGCGGCGCTGCACGACCCCGTCCAGGACTTCCGAACCGGCGGTTTCGGCCAGCGCGGCCAGTTCGCGCAGCGAGTTCTCGGCCTCCTGGGCGGTCCCTTCGGACCAGACCCCGGCCAGCACCACGCGTTCCAGGCGCAGCTGGCGGTTTTCAACTTCGGTGACGTCTTCGAGTTCGGTGGACAACCCGGCTACGCGGCGCAGCGCGCGACGATCGGCCAGATCTTCCTGGAAGCCGTCGTATTCGGTGTGCTCCTGGACAAAACTGTCCAGGGCAGTGGCGCGGTTGGCGAAGATGTCATCTTCGTCCTCGGCGGCGAACCGGTGCGTGGTCGGCGTCTGCTGCTTGTCGGCAGCCAGGATCCGGTCGATGGCAGCCTGGATCTGCTCGTCATCCATCGGCGAGTTGTTCTCGTTGGACTCGGTATTGGTCATGTTCCCCTTTGAAGTGCTGTACATTCCAGAATAGTGCTCGCTACCCCCGGTTGGCGATTGGCCACGGGGACGTTCGGTGTGATTCGACATGGTTGTCTTCCTTGCGCTGTTCGCTGCTGATTAATGATTCGAATCGGCAACACGCTGGAACAAGGGAATTTAAGATCCCTGGCAAACACTTCACCTTGAGAGCTGGGCAAGGAAGGGAAGCAGTCCAAAGAGAAAAACCCTGATGTCGTCCATGGAATCTCAACGCTGGGGGCATCAGAAATATGCCCGGGGTGTTAGCGGGATTCGCGGGTTACCGTACTGACGGTGTTAGACGAAAATCAGGATCATGCCAAAAATTCTACCAGTTGCCCGGTCCTGGCGATATTGCGTAGCGCACATCGTTTGTTGGCCGTGAACACTCCGGGATAATCTTCGGTATATGAGCTCGGATCACTACTTCAGCGCCACACCCGCGTCCGCCGATGAACGGCGCATCATCACGGTCGAGCTCAACGGCCAGAAGTACCAGGTGCAAACCGCTTCGGGGACCTTCTCCCCCACCGGGCTGGACAAGGGCACCGCGGTGCTCTTGGAGCATGTGCCGGCCCCACGCGGCACCGTCCTGGACATCGGCTGTGGCTGGGGTCCGATTGCCATGACCGCGGCACTGCAGAACCCGGATTCGAAGGTTTACGGGGTTGAGATCAATGAGCGCTCGATCGGCTTGGCCCGGCTCAACGCCCAGGCGCTTGGACTGGAGAACCTGAGCATCAGCGACCCCGACGGGATCGAGGATGACCTGCAATTCGACACGATCTGGTCCAACCCGCCGATCCGCATCGGCAAGGACGCGCTGCACGAGCTGCTGCTGAAGTGGCTGCCCCGGCTGGCTCCGGGCGGTGAAGCGTGGATGGTGGTCCAAAAGAACCTGGGCAGCGATTCACTGCAGAAGTGGCTGGTGGGGCAGCTGCCAACGGACTGGAGCGTCACCCGCGAGACCAGTTCCAAGGGCTTCCGCATCCTGAAGGTCACCCGGCCGAACTAATCCGTGCCCGGGCCAAGCGCCGTTCAAAGGTGGCTGGCCTTGGCCAGCACGAAGCGCTGCCTGCCTAGTTGCGGGTCAATACTCCGCGCCCGACCAGGACCGCTGGGCCGCTGAGGATGACATCGTCGGTGCCGTCCTCGTTCTTGCGGAAAGCCACCCCCACTTGTCCGCCGGGGATGTTCACCACCCAGTCATCGATTACCGTGGTCGAGCCGGCCCAATAGCGGACCGCCGCCGCGGCGGCACAGGCTCCGGTGCCGCAGGAGAGCGTCTCCCCGACCCCGCGCTCGTGAACCCGCATGGTCACGGCCCCAATCCCCTCGGAGACCAACGGCTCGGCCGGCACCACGAATTCCACGTTCGTCCCGTGTTCGGGCACCGGATCCACGGCGGGCGCGACGCTCAGATCCAGGGCCGAGAGCTCCTGCATCTCGGCCAGGGCCACCACGGTGTGCGGATTGCCCATGGTGATGGACAAGGCCGGGCGCCCCTGCTCCCAGCCGTGGGCTCGCACCAGGCTGTCCAGCGCGTTGTCGGTGGCCTGTTCGGAATGGATCAGCCCCCAGGGACCCAGGTTGACCGCATACCCGTCCTCCAGCCGGGTCACCTGCTTCACCCCGGCACGGCTGCCAATCTGTAGGGTGCTGCCCACCGGCAGGTCCACCAGCTGCTCCTGGATCAGGAAATGCACGAACAGGCGCACCCCGTTGCCGCACATTTCCGCGATGGACCCGTCGGCGTTGCGGTAGTCCATGAACCAGTATGCGTCGGGCTGCGCCTCCACCTGGTAGGCGTACTCCTCCACGGCTGCGGTGGGCACGGCACGGATGACCCCGTCACCGCCGAGCCCGAAGTGCCGGCCGGCCAGCGCGGCCACGTGCTCGGCCTGCAGCACCAGCTGGTCCTGGGGGTCGGAAATCAGCACGAAGTCGTTGCCGGTGGCGTGGCCCTTGGCATAGGACAGACCGGTGAGCTGATCAAGTGCATGAGCCATGGGGGTGTCCTTTGCTGGCGGTGGTTTCGCTAGTGCGCGGCGGCGTCGCTGGAGACAAGTTCCAGCGCCCGCTCTATGGTTCCATCCTCGGTGGGGTCCAGCCAAGTAACCCGGTCATCTGCCGAAAACCAGGTAATCTGGCGGCGGGCGAACTTGCGCGTGGCCACGATGGTGGTGTCGATGGCCTGCTCGCGGGTGAGCTTCCCATCGATCAGGTCAATATACTGCTGGTAGCCGATGGCCCGGGACGCGGTTTTCCCCTCACGCAGCCCCCGATCAAGCAGGCCACGCACCTCATCTTCCAGACCCTGTGCATCCATGTGGTGCACCCGGGCGGCCAGACGTTCATGCAGTGCCGGCCGGTCCAGGTTCAACCCGATTTGGACGGCTGGCTGGAAGTACTGGCGGTGGGGCATATAGGAGCTGAACGCACGCCCGGAGATCTCATGGACCTCCACGGCACGGATGGCGCGGCGCAGGTCCAGGTTCCGGGCCGCCGAAACCGGATCCACCGCGGCCAGGTGCGCGCGCAGCGGCGCTTCACCTTCGTGATCCACCTGCTCTTCCAGGCGCCGGCGCACCTGCGGATCGGTGGGCGGGAAGTCGATGACATCCAGTGCCGCACGCACATAGAGCCCGGAGCCGCCGACCATGACCGGCACCCGGCCGCGGGAACGGATCTGCTCAAAACGGATGCGCGCCTGTTCCTGGAAGCGGGCCACCGATGCCTCCTCGGTGATGTCCATGATGTCCATCAGGTGGTGTTCGATGCCGCCGCGCTCCCCCAGTGGCAGCTTGGCCGTGCCGATGTCCATCCCACGGTAGAACTGCAGGGCGTCGGAGTTGACGATCTCCCCGCCCAGCTGTTGGGCCAGGGCGATCGCCAGATCCGATTTTCCGGTGCCGGTGGGTCCGACGACCGCGATCACCGGCAGGAGTGCTGCATCCACGTCCCGGCTACTTGCGCACCATCAGGGTGGGCATGCCCAGGCTGGTCTTGCCCGGGATGCTGTTGCCGCCGGAGGCCGGCACCCCGCAGCTTTCGGCCTGAGCGCGGTCCCATGCGTCCCCGGCCCGCGAACGGCGCAGCGAGTACTGCTCCAGGCTGGGGTCGGAGATCAGGTGGAATGCGGCGGCCTCGGTGATCGGCAGGGTCACCAAGTCGCCCGGGCGCGGGCTCTGGGCACCTTCGGGCACCGAGAAGTGCACCAGGCGCTGGTCCTGGGCACGCCCGGCCAGGCGGTGAGTTTCCTCGGACTTGCGGCCGGACTGTTCGGTGACCAGTACCTCGACGGTGCGGCCCAGTTGCTTGGCGTTCTCTTCCTTGGCGATGCGGTCCTGCAAAGCGGTCAAACGTTCGAAGCGTTCCTGGACGACGGCCTTGGGCAGCTGCTCCTCCATGGTGGCCGCAGGGGTGCCCGGGCGCGGCGAGTACTGGAAGGTGAACGCGGAGGAGAACCGGGAGGCTTCGACCACGTCCAGGGTGGCCTGGAAATCCTCTTCGGTTTCACCGGGGAAACCGACGATGATGTCGGTGGTGATCGCCGCGTGCGGGATCCGCTCGCGCACCTTGTCCAGGATGCCCAGGAATTTCTTGGAGCGGTACGAACGGCGCATGTCCTTCAGCACCTTGTCCGAGCCCGACTGCAGCGGCATGTGCAGCTGGGGCATGACGTTCGGGGTTTCGGCCATGGCCTCGATGACGTCATCGGTGAACGCGGCCGGGTGCGGGCTGGTGAAGCGCACGCGTTCCAGGCCCTCGATCTCACCGCAGGCGCGCAGCAGCTTGCCGAAGGCCAGCCGGTCCCCGAACTCCACACCGTAGGAGTTCACGTTCTGGCCCAGCAGGGTCACCTCGATGGCGCCGTCGGCGACCAGGGCCTTGATTTCGGCCAGGATCTCCCCGGGACGGCGGTCGCGTTCCTTGCCGCGCAGGGAGGGAACAATGCAGAAGGTGCAGGTGTTGTTGCATCCCACGGAGATTGACACCCATCCGGCATACACGGATTCGCGGCGGGTGGGCAAAGTGGAGGGGAAGACGTCCAGGGTCTCCAGGATCTCCAGCTCGGCCTTCTTGTTGTGGCGTGAGCGAGCCAGCAGGGTCGGCAGTGAGCCGATGTTGTGGGTTCCGAAAACCACGTCCACCCAAGGCGCCTTCTTCAGGATGGTGTCCCGGTCCTTCTGGGCCAGGCACCCGCCGACGGCGATCTGCATATTCGGGCGTTCGCGTTTCAGCGGGGCCAGGCGTCCCAGGTTGCCGTAGAGCTTGTTGTCCGCGTTTTCGCGCACGGCGCAGGTGTTGAAGACGATCACGTCGGCCACGTCATCGACCTGCTCGTCGGGTTTGCGGCTCAACCCGGCATCTTCAAGCAGACCGGAGAGCCGCTCGGAATCGTGCACGTTCATCTGACAACCGAAAGTGCGCACCTCATAGGTGCGGGGCAGGTTTTCGTCGTCAATCGGGGTCAGGGTTGCTTGCTCAGTCACCATTCAAGGTTACCGAATCTTACCGGTCTGGACATCTTAGCCTTGACTGTTCTGAGCGCCGGCTAAGACGTCGGTAGCCGTCGGGGGCCGCGGCTGCGTATCCGCGCGTCGGCCCTAGTGTTCGCCGAAGCGGGCGTCCCATTCCTCACGCGCGACGCGGAAGGCCATGGATCCGTTGTAGCCCTTGCGCCCAAGCATCCCCACCAGCCGACGCAGTGCCTTTTCGCGGTCTACCCCCATGGATGCCGGACGGAGTTTGGTCCGGGCCAATTCGCGGGCCCGCTCTTCCTCGTCCGCGTCATCCACTTGTTCCAGGGCCATCTGGGCGATTTCGTCATCGACTCCCTTGGACCGCAGTTCATGCTTCAGCGCCTGGCGGGCCAGCCCCCGGGTTCGGGTGCGGGCACGGACCCAGGCGTCGGCGAACTTCTGGTCATCCACCAGGTCGACCTCCATGAAGCGTTCGATGACCTCATCGGCGATGGCCTCGGGACACTCCTTGTCCAGCAGCTTGTCCTTCAGCTGTTTCGCGGACTTGTCGCTGGCGGTCAGCTGGCGCAGCAGGATGGCGCGCGCCTTCTCCCGCCATTGGTCATCGCTGAGCTCTTCGGGTTCTTCAGTTTCCCGCTGTGCCTTAGGCAGGCGCTTGGCGGAGCGCTTCTTTTTTTCGGCCTTCCGCGGCGGAGCGGCTGATTGCATGATCCGCTCCATGGAGGCACGCAGCTCCTCCACCGTGGCTGGCGACCTGTCCTCGGCACCAGCCACTTGCGCGGACCCGAGTGGACCGGACGTCGCGGTGGAAGATGTGCCTGCGGAGGCATCCGCCGCGGCACCCGCTGCAACCGAATCGTCGTCTACTTCCTGCTCGTCGGGGTCGGGTCTGGCCCAGTCGGGCATCTCCTGCGGGTCACCGAAGAACTCATCGGATACGCGCTCGGCGCCGTACCCGGAAGAGTTTCCGGGCACGGCGCCGCGTTTCTTGCGTGGGGGCACAGCTACTTACTCGCCTTCGACGACGCGCAGGCCTTCGGTGTCCTCGCCCTCGGCCTCTGGCATTTCCACAATGCCCAGTTTCTGCTTGATCTGCAGTTCCAGCTCATTGGCCAGATCCGGGTTGTCGCGCAGGAAGCGGCGGGCGTTCTCCTTGCCCTGCCCCAGCTGGTCGCCGTCATAGGTGAACCAGGCACCGGACTTCTTGACCAGCCCGTGCTCCACGCCCATGTCGATGAGGCTTCCTTCACGGGAAATACCCACACCGTAGAGGATGTCGAACTCGGCCTGCTTGAACGGCGGGGCCATCTTGTTCTTCACGATCTTCACGCGGGTACGGTTGCCGACCGGGTTGGCGCCTTCCTTCAGCGTCTCAATGCGGCGGATGTCCATACGCACTGAGGCGTAGAACTTCAGCGCCTTACCACCGGTGGTGGTTTCCGGGCTGCCGAAGAACACACCGATCTTTTCACGCAGCTGGTTGATGAAGATGGCGGTCGTCTTCGAGGCGGAAAGGCGACCGGTGATCTTGCGCAGCGCCTGGGACATCAGGCGTGCCTGCAGACCCACGTGGCTGTCGCCCATTTCGCCTTCGATTTCAGCACGCGGCACCAGGGCGGCCACCGAGTCGATGACGATGATGTCCAGGGCGCCGGAGCCGACCAGCATGTCCATGATTTCCAGGGCCTGTTCACCGGTGTCCGGCTGGGAGACCAGCAGGGCGTCGGTGTCCACGCCCAGCTTCTTGGCGTATTCGGGATCCAGGGCGTGCTCGGCGTCGATGAATGCCGCGATGCCGCCGGCCCGCTGCGCGCTGGCTACGGCGTGCAGGGCCACGGTGGTCTTACCCGAGGATTCCGGGCCGTAGACCTCCACCACGCGTCCGCGCGGCAGTCCGCCAATGCCCAGGGCCACGTCCAAGGCGACCGAACCGGTGGGAATGGCTTCGATGGGCGCGCGAGTGTCATCGCCCAAACGCATGACCGAGCCCTTGCCGAATTGCTTGTCAATCTGGCCGAGGACTGATTCGAGCGCCTTTTCCCGATCATTTTTTGCTGCCATGGTTCACCTTTAAGTCGTCGTGGCTACCTGGGTATGCCTATCGATATTTGTCTTACTGCTCTCCACAGTAGGACTGCGCTCCGACACTTTGGACTCGATGACGCCAAGTGTGGAGAAGTTTTGTGTTTTTCTGCGCTTGCGCGTGTGTACGAAAACAACGGTATCCGAACACGTGTTCGAAATCAAAGCTTCTGCCTTCGAACACGCCGGGAAGTTCATTCCTTGATTTCGATGTCCGGGCCCAGCCAACGGTCCGTCGGCACTTCCTGTATGCGGCAGACCGCTTCCCACACTGTTTTCGGGTCGATTCCGCGCTCCAGCGCCTGGGAGGCGTTCAGACTGCCCAGCTCGGTGAGCGCCAACGAGCCGGCCAGCACCCGGGAGTACCGGGGACCGAACTCATGCTCCATGTTTCGCCAAAAATCGCTTAATCGCACGTAGTTATTCTCCCACGAAATACCGGCAGGACCCCCGCCCAAGGCGAAGGTCCTGCCGGTGTTTTAGAAGTTTGAAATGCCGGGATGTTGATTAGTTGGATGCCGAAGCCAGCGGCTTGTTGAAACGCTCCGGAAGATCGGTGGCGAATTCGCTGGACAGCTCGGAGGGGATGGTGTCCGGGATGGTGATGCCTTCGGCCAGTGCGATGCGTTCGGAAACCTCGCGCAGCATCAGTGACAGTGGCACCTCCAGGGCGATGCAGATCGAGGACAGCAGTTCGCTGGAAGCCTCCTTCTGACCGCGTTCAACTTCCGAAAGGTAGCCGAGGGACACACGGGCACTATGGGAGACCTCGCGGAGAGTGCGGCCTTGACGCTGACGGACGTCGCGTAGGACATCACCGATTTCGTGACGGAGTACTACCATTTTGTGCTCCTCCTTCTCGTGCTGGACCTCGGCTGGTTGGCCCATGTCGCGCCAACGGACAACTCCATTGACTGTGACGGGTTGCTTAACCATGTGTGTTGCCTTTGCTCCTGGGTCCTAAATTCGGGTCTGAGACCCGGCCGAGATACCCTCGGCCCTTGTCTGTTTCAACGGTGCCACCGGGTCTTTTGTTCCCGGTACCCTTACCCTAATCAATACTTTGCGACGAACGCCACATCACCAGCCAATTAACGGGAACTGTTGCGATATGTGTTGCCGCTTCTAATTATTTCGAGCCAGCCTGTGAATTTTCTTGGCCGAGCATGGCAACTAGCTGTTGCAGCGCAGCCGTGGTGCTCTGCTCCCGGATCCGTTGCCGGCTGCCGACGAAGTGGTGGAGCACCGACCCGGCCTGCGTGGCGGTGGCCCAGCCAATGTAGACGGTGCCCACGGCCTTGCCGTCGTGCGCGGCCGGCCCGGCAACGCCCGTGGCCGACACCGCCACATCGGCGCCGCACGCCTGCCGGGCGCCGACGGCCATCAGCCGCGCGACCTCCGGGTCCACCGAGCCGTGGGTGGAGAGCAGCTCGGCCGGCACATCCAACAGTGAGGCCTTGACCTTGGAGGAATAGGAGACCACCCCGCCCTGCAGCACGGCCGAGGAGCCGGGCACCGAGGCGAGGGTGGCGCTGATCATGCCGGCGGTCAGTGATTCGGCCGTGGCGATCTGTCGCCCGGTGGCCCTGGCCAGCTCAACAACCCGAGTTGCTAATTCCGTATGCATGTTCCTGCCTTTCCTCCACGTGTCCTACATGCTCTAATCCTTGGCCGACCGCCGGCGGTGGGCCTGGCCGTATCCCCTGGCCGCCTACTGGGTCCGGCGCGCGTTTGAGCGCAGCTTCGCCGCCTTCACGACGTAGTCCAGTCCGGTCAGCACGGTCACGGCGACGGTGAGCAGCATGATGATCCAGGCGGTGGTGCCCAACCAGTCAATGTTGTGGGTGAACGGCAGCAGGTAGAGGATGATGGCCACGGTCTGCAGCACGGTCTTGATCTTCCCGCCCATGTCCGCCGCGATCACCCCGTACCGGATGACGGCAAAGCGCAGCAGGGTGATCCCCCACTCGCGCACCAGGATCACGATCGTCACCCACCAGGGCAGTTCGCCGATGATGGAGAAGACCACCAGCGCCGACCCGGTGAGCAGCTTGTCCGCGATCGGGTCGGCGATCTTGCCGAAGTTGGTGATCAGTCCGCGGCTGCGGGCCAGGTCCCCGTCCAGCTTGTCGGTGTACATGGCCACGGCGAAGATCGCCACCGCCACCCAGCGCCACACCCCCTGGGTGGAGTTGTCGGCCAGCAGCGCCCAGACGAAGAAGGGCACCATGATGATGCGCGCAGTGGTGAGCACATTGGCGATGTTCAGCGTGGGAACCGGGGCTTCACCGCTGGAGGGGTTGGTCATCAATTACCGTCCTGTCAGGTTCCAGGCGTCCTCGCCCGATTGGTCGTCACCGTCGTAGTAGTCCACCGCGGCTTCCCGGCTGGCCAGGTCCGCGGCCACCTCGTCCACCGGCCCGGCGTGGTTCACATTGGCCTCGTCCACCAGCGCCTGCTCGGCGGCGGTGGCCTGGTGGCTGGCCGCCTCGTCCCCGCGCATGGCGGCGAGCACCGCCGGCAGGTCGTCCGGCTTGACCAGCACGTCGCGGGCCTTGGAGCCCTCCGAGGGTCCGACCACGCCGCGCGATTCCATCAGGTCCATTAGGCGTCCGGCCTTGGCGAAGCCCACGCGCAGCTTGCGCTGCAGCATCGAGGTGGAGCCGAACTGGCTGGTGACCACCAATTCGGTGGCCTGCAGCAGCAGCTCCAGATCGTCTCCAATGTCCTCGTCGATCTTCTTCTTCTCGGCCGTGGGCACCACGTCGTCGCGGTATTCGGGCTGCAGCTGCTCCTTGACGTGCTTGACCACGCGCTGGATCTCCGATTCGGTGACCCAGGCGCCCTGCACGCGCATCGGCTTGGAGGAGCCCATGGGCAGGAACAGTGCGTCGCCCTGGCCCAGCAGCTTCTCCGCGCCGGGCTGGTCCAGCACCACGCGCGAGTCGGTGACCGAAGAGGTGGCAAAGGCCATGCGGGAGGGCACATTCGCCTTGATCAGGCCGGTGACCACGTCCACCGAGGGGCGCTGGGTGGCCAGCACTAGGTGGATGCCGGCGGCACGAGCCAGCTGGGTGATGCGCACGATCGCGTCTTCGACGTCGCGTGGGGCCACCATCATCAGGTCGGCGAGCTCGTCGACGATCACCAGCAGGTACGGGTACGGCTTGAGCACGCGCTCGGACCCGGCCGGGACCTGCACCTTGCCCGCGCGCACCGCCTTGTTGAAGTCATCGATGTGCTTGAACCCGAAGTTCGCCAGGTCGTCGTAGCGGGTGTCCATTTCCCGCACCACCCAGGCCAGCGCCTCGGCGGCCTTCTTCGGGTTGGTGATGATCGGGGTGATCAGGTGCGGCACGCCCTCATAGGCGGTCAGTTCCACGCGCTTGGGGTCAACCATCACCATGCGCACCTCATCCGGGGTGGCGCGCATCAGGATCGAGGTGATCATGGAGTTCACGAACGAGGACTTACCCGCACCGGTGGCACCGGCGACCAGCAGGTGCGGCATCTTGGCCAGGTTGGCGACCACGAAGCCGCCCTCTACGTCCTTGCCCACGCCCATCACCATTGGGTGGGCGGACTTCTTGGCGTTGTGGCTGCGCAGCACGTCGCCCAGCGCCACGATTTCCTTGTCGGTGTTCGGGATCTCGATGCCGATCGCGCTCTTGCCCGGGATTGGGGACAGGATGCGCACATCGGAGGAGGCGACCGCGTAGGAGATGTTCTTGGACAGCGCGGTGACCTTCTCCACCTTGGTGCCCGGGGAGAGTTCGATCTCGTAGCGGGTAACTGTCGGGCCGCGGGAGAACCCGGTGACCTGGGCGTCCACCTTGAACTGGGTGAGCGTGTTGGTCAGCGCCGCGACCACCGCGTCGTTGGCCTCGGAGTGTTCCTTGGCCGGCGGGCCGGCAGGCAGGTAGTCGTTGGAGGGCAGCGTGTAGGTCACGTCGCCGGAGAGCTGCAGCTGTTCGGTGCGCTGCGGGATGGGACTCAGCGGCGGGGCCGGCTTGGTGCGGTCCAGCGCCACGGTGCTCATCGCGTCGGTGGCCGCCTCCGGTTCGTCCTTGCCCAGACCCACCTGGTTCATGATGGCCGCCATCTCGGCCTCGGCCTTGGTGGGGCGCTTGACTCCCGGCGGCGGGGTGTCCGGGGCCGGGTGGCTGATCGCCTCGGTCGCCGGTTCGGCGTCCAGGCCGGCTTCGCCGTGCAGTTCGGGGATCTGGTCCAGGGAGACGGTGGCGGCGTCGTCGATGACCGCCTTGTCGTAGGCCACGTCCCCGACGCGCTCGTGCTCCACTTCCCCGTCCACGTCGTAGACTTCGGTGGCCTTCTTGGCCTTGGGCTTGAAGAACGAGGACTTCTTCTTCTTGGGGGCCGGGGCGGGCTCGGGTTCCCCATACAGGTAGGACTGGTCGTGCTCCTCAACGTGCGGGTCCAGGTCGTTGACCTTCGGGGCCACCGCGGTGCGCGGCGCGTTCGGGTCCTGGCCGAGCAGCCGGTTGTAGCCTCCGCGGATCCGCGTGGGAATCTGTGTGATGGGAGTGGCGGTGACAATCAGCAGCGACATGAACAGCAGGAAGATGAACACGGCCATGGCTCCGGGGACCGTGATCAGGGACGCCAGCGGAGGCCCGAGGATGGCTCCGCTCATCCCGCCGCTGGTCCACAGGGTCTCAAAGTCGGAGGACACCGCCGGGGCGCCGGCGGCCAGGTTCGCCACCGCGGCCCCGGATAGGGTCATCACCAGCAGGCCGATGCCGATGCGGTTGTTCGCCGCATCGTTCTGGGGGTAACGGAAGAGCCGGGCGGCGCCGATCAGCAGGATCGGGGGCAGCATGACGGCCATGAAGCCCAGCGAACCACCGGCGACCGCGTGCACCCCGCGGCCAAACCATCCGACATCGCGCAGACCCCACCATTCGACGATGGCGACCAGGATCGCGATCAGGGTCAGGAACAGTCCCGTACCGTCACGGCGCACCTCATAGTCCGGGCGGACGTTGCGCCCGATCTTGCGGAACGCGCCGCCAACCACCCGGGCAATGCCCATCCAGAAACCGAGGATGGCGCGCAGCGGCAGCGCCAGCTCATTCTCTGGATTCTCGGGGGTCTTCTTCTTGGACGCGGCACTCGATCCCCGCGGTTTGCGCGTGGAGGAGGTCTTCGCGCCCTTTGATTGGGTACGTGGAGCCATATAACTAGGGTATCGCCCCAATTTGTGCGCTACCCGAATTTACACGGAACAGGCCCGTAACCCTATGCTGGATGCTCATCACAGCGCCCCCACCGCGCACCTGCAAGACCTACTCTTCCACGGCCAGGGCCATGACAGCTCTCACGGGCCATGGGTCTGTACCGCGTCACGTCGCGGCAGGTATTTCAGGATTCCGCAGGTGGCCACCCCCGCCACGAGCATGCTCAAGGCAACAAACATCGCGGCAACCAGCAACGGCCAAGCCCCGTCGTTCACCGTCAGGGCACTTGCACCCCAATACAGTCCCGGCAGGGCCGCCCCCAGTCCCGCACCCATGGCCGAAAGACGGACCTGGCGCCTCCCGCTACTTCCGGGGCGGCGTTTTTCGACGAAGCTCAGCAGCAGGGCTGCACCGAGAATTGGCGCCGCGGCAAGCAGGACCCCGAACACTCCCCCATACGCCAGGCCCACCACCACCGAGGCTACGGAGGCGGCCATCCCCTGCTCTATTGCGGGCAGCATCAAATAGGCGCCGAAAATGGCACCCAGCAGCGCGCCGATCAGCACACCCACAACCAACTGGTAGCGAAAGAACCGCCCGACAGGTTCGGCAGGAAGATGTTTCATGGACACATCCTATGAACTTCAGGATCGCTTTCCACACGGAGACCTGTTCGCCGCCGGGTTGTCGTCCGAAGAAATCAGCCCGAACCATTTCCCAAGGTGCTGCTACAGACACTGCTAGGAATGATTCACTCTGGGTTGGCACCACCCCGGTAGGGCTGTTCCCGCCACACGGATTCGGGCTGTTCGACATGATCGGCAATGTCTGGGAGTGGACCGCGGACTACTGGATATACCGCCACCTACCGGCTCGCAGCCCGCTGGGCCGGTTGTTGGTCCGGCATCCCGCTGTCACTTAACAACATCAGCCCCCGCAATTTTTCCGAATCAACTCAGAAAAAGGGCGGGGGCTGACGTTATGGGCAGCGTTTACGCTTCGAGCACGACCGGCACGATCATCGGGCGTCGGCGCAGCTTGCGCGACACCCAGGAACCAATGACGCGGCGGGTGATCTGCTGCAGCTGGTGGGTGGTGTGCGACGGGTTGTTCGCCACCGCCTCCACGATTGCCGCTTCGATCTTCGGCTTGATCTCGTCAAAGACCTTGTCGTCCTCGGCCACGCCGCGGGCGTGGATGTCCGGTCCGGTGATCACGGTGCCGTTCTGGCGGTTGATCACGGTGATGACCGAGATGAACCCCTCCTCGCCGAGCACCACGCGGTCCTTCAGGTCATCCTCGGTGATGGTGCCGACCTTGGAGCCGTCCACGTACACGTAGCCGCAGTCGACCTGGCCGACCAGCTGAGCGACCCCGTCCTTCAGGTCGATGACCGAACCGTCCTCGGCCAGGATCACGTTCTCCTCCGGCACCCCGGACTGCGCGGCCAGCCGGCCGTTGGCAATCAGGTGGCGGGTTTCGCCGTGCACCGGCATGACGTTCTTCGGGCGCAGGATGTTGTAGCAGTACAGCAGCTCACCGGCCGAGGCGTGCCCGGAGACGTGCACCTTGGCCATGCCCTTGTGGATCACCTCGGCGCCCAGACGCATCAGGCCGTTGATGACGCGGAACACCGCATTCTCGTTGCCCGGGATGAGGCTGGAGGCCAGGATCACGGTATCCCCGGCGCCGACCTCGACCTTGTGGGTGCCGTTGGCCATGCGCGACAGGGCGGCCATCGGCTCGCCCTGCGAACCGGTGGACATCAGCACGATCTTGTGGTCCGGCAGCTGCTCAACCTGCTTGAGGTCAACCACCACGTTCTGCGGCACATGCAGGTAGCCCAGGCGCTCGGCGATGCCCATGTTGCGCACCATCGAACGTCCAATGAAGGCGACCTTGCGGCCGTGAATCGCCGCGGCATCCAGCACCTGCTGCACGCGGTGCACATGCGAGGAGAAGGAGGCGACGATGATCCGGCGGCGGGCCTTGGCGAACTGTGCCTCGAGCACCGGGCCAATGTCCTTCTCGTGCACGGTGAAGCCGGGCACCTCGGCGTTGGTGGAGTCCGGCAGGAACAGGTCCACGCCCTCCTCGCCCAGGCGCGCGAAGTGGCGCAGGTCGGTGATGCGCCCGTCCAGCGGCAGCTGATCCATCTTGAAGTCACCGGTGTGCAGCACGGTTCCGGCCTTGGTGCGGATGAACACCGCCAGCGCATCCGGGATGGAGTGGTTCACGGCCACGTATTCGCATTCGAACGGGCCGATCTGGGTGACCTCGCCCTCCACCACGACGGTGGAGTTGGCCTTCAGGCGGTGCTCGGCCAGCTTGGCCTCCACAAACGCCAGGGTCAGCTTGGAGCCGTAGATCGGGATGTCCTCGCGCAGACGCAGCAGGTAGGGCACCGCACCGATGTGGTCCTCGTGGCCGTGGGTGAGCACCATACCCACCACATCGTCCAGGCGGTCCTTGATGTAGGAGAAGTCCGGCAGGATCAAGTCCACGCCGGGCTGGTGCTCCTCGGGGAAGAGCACGCCGCAGTCAACGATCAGCAGCTTCGAGTCAATCTCGAAGACCGCCATGTTACGGCCGACCTCGCCCAGACCGCCGAGCGGGACCACACGCAGGGTGCCCTTCTTGAGTTTGGCAGGTGTCTGCAGCCGTGCAGTATCAGCCTTGCCGACAGAGGATTCGGTCATGAACGAAAACGCCCTTTCTTTTACAGATCCCAGCCGCCCTCACGAAGGTCGGAACGAATGGCATCGAGTTCGGCGTCCGACGGCGCGAACAGCGGCAGCCGGACGGTGTTGGTCGGCAGGACACCCTGCCAGTGAAGAATGTGCTTTGCCGCCACGGCCCCCTGGATGTGGCCCATGACGGCGCGCTGGATCGGGTCCAGCTCGAAGTGGGTGGCGCGCGCGGTGGCCAGGTCCCCGGCCAGCATGGCGTCCACCAGCTTGCGGTACTGGGCCGCGGCCACGTGGGCCGAGACCGAGACGACGCCCACGGCCCCGGCGGCCATCAGCGGCAGGGTCAACCCGTCATCCCCGGAGTACACGTGCAGGTCGGTGGTGGCCAGCACGGTAGTCGTGGACTGGTAGTCGGCCTTGGCGTCCTTCAGTGCGATGACCTGCGGGATGTCGGCCAGGCGGACCAGGGTTTCGGCGGCGATGGCGATCCCGGCGCGGCCCGGAATGTCGTACATCATGATCGGCAGGTCCACCGCGTTGGCGATGGCCTCGGTGTGCGCGACGATGCCGGCCTGGCTCGGCTTGTTGTAGTACGGTGCGGTGACCAGGATGCCGTCCACCCCGGTCTTGGCGGCTTCGCGGCTGAGGTTGATCGAGTGCCGGGTGTCATTGGTGGTGGAACCGGCCAGGACCTTGGCCCGGTCCCCCACGGCTTCCACGACGGCGCGGAACATGCCAATGTTTTCCTCATCGGTCAGCGTGGAGGTTTCGCCGGTGGTACCGGTGACGACCAGGCCGTCGCATCCGTCGTCCACGAGCTTGTTGGCCAGCTTGGCTGCGACGTCATAGTCAACTTCACCATCGGTGGTGAAGGGGGTGACCATCGCAGTCAGTACGGTGCCAAACGGGTACGTGGAGAAATCGGATGCACTAGAAGCCATGATTCAAATCTACACGTCGCACCGTGCCGATAGCATCTTCTTGTTAATCTGTGATGCCATAAGGGCTATGCGACTGAGCACAACCGGCCGGCTGTCGGGTCTTGATGCGGCCCGCACCGCGGCCATCCTGGGCATGTTTGCCGCCCATGTTTTTCCGTTGTACCACCAGGATCCGCTGGTGGGCGGCTCTGTGCCGACGGTGACCGGGTGGCTGGCGGCCGGGCGGGCCTCGGCCCTGTTCATGGTGTTGGCCGGGGTGTCATTGGGCTTGTTTTGCCGCAGCCTGCAGCGCCGCGGCCTGACCCGCCGCCAGGTCACCACCGTGATCCTGCGCCGGGCCTTGGTGATCGCGGCGCTGGGCATGCTGCTTGGACCGGTCAATGAGCGGATCGCGAACATCCTGGTGCATTACGGGCTGCTGTTTGCGGTGCTCGCCAGCGCGGTGTTCCTGCCCGCCCGGATCCTGGGGCCGGCCGCGGTGCTGTGGCTGGTACTGACCCCGGTGGCCTGGCGGCCGTTGGCGGCATTGCTGGAGCCGAAGGTGCTCGGGCACAATCCCACGTTCGTGGATCTGGCCCACCCCGTGCTGCTGCTCCAAGACCTGGTGGTCACCGGCTACTACCCGCTGTTGGTGTGGTGCGGGTTTGGCCTGCTGGGTCTGTGGCTCTCCCGGTTCGCGCTGGGCCAGCCGCGCACCGCGTGGTGGTTCTTCGCTGGCGGAACGGCCATCGCGGCGGCAACGTTTGCCGCCGGTTGGTTCGCTGCCAAGCGCTTCCTTGGGGAGTTGGCCTCCACGTCCGGCATGAGCAGGAGAGATGCGAGCACCGCGCTGCTCACCGGACGCTCCGCCGGCGGGAACCTTGACGCGTTCCTCGGCGATCCGAGGTATCTGTGGCTTCCCACGCCGCACAGCACTTCCCTGGTGGCCTCGATGCACGCGGCGGCCTGCGCCGTGGCGGTACTGGGAATCTTCCTTCTGCTCACCGACCGGCTCGGATACGTGGGTCAGCTGATCGCCGCCGCGGGCCGGGCGCCACTGACCCTCTATGCCGGGCACCTGATTCTCCTGCCCATCCTGCAGCTGTTCTTCCAGCCGACAACCTGCTGGTGGATTCTTTGTGCCGTGGTCCTGCTGACGGCGCTCACCCTGGCCCGTACGGGGCGCTCGGCGCCACTGGAAGCTGGGGTGAGGTACCTGAGCGGCGTTGATTCAAGGTAGCGCGGCGGATTACCGCCGGTATGGCAAAGACCCGTGCCCCCGCTGGGAAGCGGGGGCACGAGTCTTTGTTGCCGGTTAGCTGTTGGTTTTCTGCTTGCCGAGCCAGAAGTTGATCGCCGTGCGCATTGATGTGCGGGCCCGCTTGCGGTCCCCGCTGGCATCATAGGCCAACGCCAGGCGGTACCAGGACTGCCAGGATTCCGGATGCTCTTCGACATCGCGCTTGTGGTTCTCGAAGTCGGCGTCGGCGGCTTCGCGCACGAAGCGCCCCGAGGGCATGCGCGGCAGTTCCTCGGGCAGCCCGCCGATGTCGGCCAGCTGCTGGCCCATCTTCTGGGTGCGCAGCCCTACGAGGATTTCGCGGATCAGGATCCACACGCCCAAGGCGGGAATCACCAGGATCGCCACACCCATGACCTTCGCCACCGGTTCGTCCGTGGACAAGAACCGAACCGCCTGGTTGAAGGCCATCAGCAGATAGAGGACAAACAGGAGCAGAATTCCGCCTACCCAAATCTTAGTTTTCATGCGCCCAACTCCAGGTATCCGTCCAACCCGTAGGTCAATCCCGGGCGGCCGGCCACGGTCCGCAGCCCCAGCAGCACGCCGGGCATGAAGGAGGCGCGGTCAAAGGAGTCATGACGCAGGGTCAGCTGCTCCCCCGGTCCACCGAGCAGGACTTCCTGATGGGCCACCAGGCCGCGCAGACGCACCGAGTGGACGTGGACTCCGTCGACAACAGCGCCCCGGGCGCCATCCAGCTGGGTTTCGGTGGCATCCGGGCTTGGCGCGACCCCGGCGTCCTGCCGGGCGGTGGCGATCAGCTCCGCGGTTCGCACTGCGGTTCCGCTGGGGGCATCCACCTTGTTCGGGTGGTGCAGTTCGATGATTTCCACCGACTCAAAGTACTTCGCGGCCGTGGCCGCAAAGGCGCTGGTGAGCACGGATCCAAGGGCAAAGTTCGGGGCGATGAGCACACCCACGTCGGGTTTGGACTGCAGCAGTTCGCAGAGGCTTTCGCGCTTCTGGTCATCCCAACCGGTGGTGCCAACCACTGCATGCAGGCCGTTCTCGACGGCGAAACGCACGTTTTCCTCGGTGGCGGCGGGCACCGAAAGATCCACGATGTGTGTTGCCCCGGCATCCAGTACGGCGCTCAGTTCATCATTGCGCCCCAGGGCCGCGACCAGTTCCATATCCTCGGCCGCTTTGACGGCGGTGACGGCTTCAGAACCCATGCGTCCGCCGGCACCGAGCACGGCCACCTTGATTTGTGCACTCATGCGTTTAAGCCTATCCCCTGCCCAGCGCTGACTCGTCGCTGGGTTAAGTGATCTGCACCTGGCATGACATCAAGGGTGCGCGTTGCGGCATGCCCGGATTCTGTCCGTACGCACGGTGCTGTCCACTTCGTCTTGCCTTTGCCCTGTCAGTGGTGAAATGCTTTTCGCAGGATTGGATCTAGGAATGGAATACCGTGGCACGCACGAAAGCAGGGTTGGCCGTTGGGGCTTTGATGTTGACCCTGGCAACCATGATTTCCGGCTGCAGCGACGCAGTCGAACCACAGGCCATCAGCGATGATGAGAAACAGGATCTGGTAGCGCAGATTGAGGCCAGTACGTGGGTGGACGACCCGACGTGCAGCATCGAGGTATTCCGCCAGGACGGGGACACGACGTTTGGCTGGGCCGAATGCACCAACGCGTCAAACGTTGATTCCGGGCAAATCGAACAGTCAGCGAATTACCCGTTCAAGGTTCAGGGTGAAACCGTGACGGTGCCCCGTGAAGGCAAGCAGTACCAGGAAGACGTCAAGAAGACCTTCCCCGAGGATCTGTGGTCCACCATTGAGAAGTATGGCGGGGTCAGCTCGTCGGCGCCCGCTGAAGAGTAGTGGCTGCCCCTCTTCGCCGGTTGCCGGGTTTCGGTCGGCCGGGAGGGGTTACAGCCCCAGCTCGGCCTCGGAGTCAAATGGCCCAACCACGGTGATGGTACGTGGCTTGGCCGCCAGTTCCCGCGCCAGTTCCTGAACGCTCTCGCAGGTCACTGCGGCCACCCGGGCCAGGGCTTCGTCCAGGTCCTGGAATTCACCGGTGATCATTTCGGCCCGTCCCAGGCGTGACATCCGGCTGCCCGGGTCCTCCAGCGCCAGCACGGTGCCGCCTGAAAGCTGCCCCTTGGCCTTGCGCAGTTCTTCCTCGGAGATGCCCTGCGCTGCGAGCTTCTCCAGCTCGGCTTCCAGCAGCCCGATCACTTCCCCGGCCTTGGCCGGGGTGCAGCCGGCGTACATGCCGAAATAACCGGCATCCGAGTAGGCGGCGGAGAAGGAATAGGTCGAGTACACCAGACCGCGCTTTTCACGGATCTCCTGGAACAGACGCGAACTCATGCCCCCGCCGAGCACGGAGTTCAGCACGGCCAGGGTATGGCGGCGCTCGTCGTGGCCGGTGATGCTGGGGCAACCGATGATGATGTTTGCCTGCTCCCCCGGGCGCGTGATGACTTCAACGCCGGCGTGGCCGGTGATGTCTGCCGGGGTGGCGTCGCGGCGCGGTTCTGGCTCAGCCATCGGGTCCAGGTGCCAGCCGGCATCCTGCAGGGCCTCAAGCACCAGGCGGCACACCTCATCGTGCTGCAGCGATCCTGCCGCAGTGATGATCAGCTCGCTGGGACGGTAATGGGCGTGATAGTGCTCCATGACCGCTTCACGGGTGGTGCTGCGGATTTCCTCCGGCGTTCCGCCAATGGGACGGGCCAACGGGTGGTCCCCGAGGACGGCGGCGACAAACTTTTCATGGGCTACATCCATGGCATCATCGGCGTCCATGGCGATTTCTTCGATGATGACCCCGCGTTCCTGCTCCAGCTCCTGCGGGTCGATGACCGCGGAGGTGACCATGTCGGCAATGACCTCCATGGCCATGGGCAGGTCCGAGTCGAGCACCCGGGCGTAGTAGCAGGTCGATTCCTTCGCTGTGGCCGCGTTGGCTTCCCCACCGACCTCGTCAAAGGCGTGGGCAATTTCCAGGGCCGAACGCTTCTTGGTCCCCTTGAAGAGCAGGTGTTCCAGGAAGTGGGTGGAACCGTGGTGCCGTTCGGTTTCATCCCGGGAACCGACCGGCACCCAGAATCCAACCGTGGTTGAACGCTGTCCGGGCATGGCCTCGGTCAGGACCCGCACTCCGCCAGGCAGAATGCTGCGCCGAACCTCGGAACCGCCGTCCCCACGGTGCACCAAGGTGGGGTCGGCCGGATCCACCGAAGAGAACTCACTGGTTGACAGTGAATGCAACGGCAACGGAATCATGACCACTGAGGAACGTCCTTTTCTGGGAAGAAAACTTGGAATCTTGGGGTCTCGCCAACCCCGAAATAGCTTGAACTATTCTCGCATAGCGGCCTGTATTTCAGCTTTGCGTGGGAGCAAGCTCTCACCTCGGCTCCCATAACCATCACCGGCGCACGAGCCACCGCCGAACCGAATGCTACAGCCGTGGATCGAGCGGCTCGGATTCCAGGGCCAGCACCCCGAACACCATTTGATGCACCTTCCACAGCGGTTCGTCCTGGGCGGTCAAGCGCAGGGCCTGAAGTCCAAGGATGTACTCCTGCAAGGCCCGGGATCGCTTGCGGTCCGTGGCCCGTTGTCGCAGGCGCTCCAGGTTTTCCGGCTCCAGGTAGTCAGGACCGTAGATCAGCCGCAGGTACTCACGGCCGCGCACCTTGATGCCGGGCTGCGCCCAGCCTTTGGCTCCGCGGGTCAGGTTGCTCCACGGTTTGACCACCATGCCCTCACCGCCGGTCTGGGTGAGTTCCTGCCACCACTGCACCGCTTCCCGTTCGGAACGCGGATCCTCGAGGTTCACCTGCTGCCACCGGGTTGCGGCAAACACGTCCGGACCGGTCCGGGCCAAACGCCCGGCGATGTCCAGATGCCAACCGTGGTCCCGTTCCTCATGAGTCTGCCCCTCAGAGGCCAGTACCTGGAACGCGGCGAAACGCAGCTCATCGGGTGAACCGATGTATCGGCGGTAGGCTTCGCGGAATTGCACCACGTGCTCGCCACGCTCCCGGGTGCGTGACAGCAAATCCGTGACATCCAAGCCCGTGGCGGCTGCCTTCTCCAGCACCGATACACCTGCGACCATCGCGGCGATCCCGGCGGCGGCAGCCGACGCGTAGGTGTCCTTGATCAGGGACTCTGCCTTGAGAGACCAAGGAAGCAGTTCACCGTCCAGCATCACCCAGTCCGTGTCCAGTTCCGCCCATAACCGCGACTCGTCACAGATCTGGTGCGCCCGTTGCAGTAGCTCGCGCTCGGCGGCGCCCTCCAGAAACGATCGCCCGGTGCGGGTGTGCAGGGCCCCCAGCCACTTAGCCGGTGCGTTAAAGCGCTTGGGATTGCGGCTGAGCAACAGCACCGCCCGGGATCCCATGTGCTTCTCTTCGCACACCACCGTGGTGATTCCCTGCTTGCGGAAATAGGTGAACGCTTCGGTCGGGTGCTCCAGGTACCCGGGACTCTTGGAGGATTCCGCCGGAGCCATGGTCGGTGGCAGGTAGCGCAACCAGCGCGGGTCAATGGCAAATCGGCTCATAGTCTCCAGCGCCCCGGCAGCCTGCTCTTGGCTAATCCGGATGCTGCCCAGCCCCTTGGCTTTTAAGTGCAGCGGGCCGGTGACATCCTCCATGGACAAAACGCCAGGTTCACGTTGTGGCCCATGTGGGGACTCCAGCGGACGTATCGGTTCGCTGTGTTCTCTGAGGGCATCCACGGCGACGACTTCTCGTTCCGGGTAGCGCATGGCACTGAGCTGTCCTCCAAAGACGCAGCCAGTATCCAGGCAGGCCGTATTGTTGATCCACGCCACCTCGGTCACCGGCGTGTGCCCGTAAAGCACCGTGGCCGGCCCGCGGTAGTCCCTGGCCCACGGATAACGCACCGGCAGGCCATACTCATCTTTCTCCCCGGTCACTTGGCCGTACAGGGCGAACGCGCGGACCCTACCCGAGGCCCTGCCCTGGTACTGCTGGATCAGGCCGGCGTGGGCGATGACCAAGTTTCCGTCATCAAGCACCATGTGGGAAATCAGTCCGGAGCAAAAATCGAGCACGTCTCGCTTGAAGTCGGGCCCCTCGGCTTCCAGTTGCTGCAGGGTTCCTTCCAGCCCATGAGCCAGGCTGACCTTTCGCCCGCGCAGAGCCCGCACCAGCTTGTCTTCGTGGTTTCCCGGGACCGCCAAGGCATGCCCGGAGGCGGACATCCCCATCACCAGCCGCAGCACGCCGGCCGAATCCGGCCCGCGGTCCACCAAGTCGCCGACGAAGATCGCCCTGCGACCCTCTGGCGGCAGCGCATCCACCGGACGGTTCAGCTTGTCGCGGCTGATCCGATACCCCAGCCGCTGCAGCAGCAGAACCAGTTCTTCCAGACAGCCGTGCACATCCCCAATGACGTCAAAGGGGCCATGCTGATCCCGGAAGTCGTTGAGCAGCTTGTGCCGCACGACCGTCGCCTGCGCGGCCTCCTCTGGAGTGTTCAAGATGTGCAGGCGCGCGTAGCCTTCCTTGCGCAGCCCCTTCAAGGACTTGCGCAGCTGTTGATGTTGGCGCTCGATCGCCGCGGGCGGGACCCGGTACGCGACCCGCGCCTCATTGCGTTCGAGACACAGCCGCAAAGGCATATCCAACACAATGGCTGAGACGAGCACGTCATGGGCGCGGGCCACCTCAATCAGCTGTTGGCGCGCCGAGTGCTGCACGCTGGTCGCATCAACCACCGTGAGCAAACCCGCTTCCAGCCGTTTGCCGGCTACGAAGTTCAGTGCTTCGAAGGCCGCGGCCGTCACCGATTGGTCGGTCTCGTCATTACCTACCAGTCCCCGAAAGTAGTCACTGGAGAGTACCTCGAACTTGCCAAAGTGTTCGGCAGCGAAGCGGGACTTCCCAGAACCTGAAGCACCGATCAATAGAACCAGGCCGACCTCGGGGATCAGTATCCGACTCATGCCTGCTCCTTTCGAAAGATTGCCATTTGGGTGGGTGTCCCGACTCTTGGTGAGTTATCGCCTATCCCCCGGGTCTCCACTGTGTAGCCGTAGCGTGAAGTGATTTCGGAGCACCACGTCGCGAACTGCTTGCGGGTCCATTCAAAACGGTGGTCCTCATGCCGCATCGTGCCAGCCGCCAGCCGTGGGTAAAGTTCATTGAATTCCGAATTTGGGGTGGTGACGATCACGACCGCCGCAGATGCCTCGGCAAAGACAGAGTTCTCCAATGCTGGAAGCCGCGACAGGTCGATGTGCTCAATGACCTCCATCAGCACGAGTGCGTCATGATTCCGCAAACGTTCATCGGTGTAGAGAACCGAACTGTGCAGCAGGTCGATACGGCTTCGTTCACTGTCAGAGCGCTCCTCCAGTTGAAGGTTGCGTGCTGCCTGTTGCAGGGAGCGGACCGAGACATCAGTTCCGACAATGCGGGTGAAGAACCGGTCCTGCTGCAGACGACGCAGCAAAGCTCCAGCACCGCATCCCACATCCACCACGCTTTGTGCGCCGCATTCCTTGAGGACGCTGAGAACGGTGTTGGCGCGGTGTACTCGCAACGGCGTTTGACCAGTGGCCGGTGACTCCCGAAGGTCATCTGCCGATTCCCCACCGAGTTCCGCAGAAGCGACGGTCAGTTGTTCCTGCGCCAGACCGACCAGAGCCTTTTGATGGGCGAGGTAGCGCTGCAGGATCAATTCACGTTCCGGATGCTGAGCGAGCCACCCTTCGCCCTGACGGGCAATCTTTTCGGTTTCATCATCGTTGACCCAATAATGCTTCGAGTCATCCAGTACCGGAAGCAGCACATAGAGTTGGCGCAGCGCGTGATCAAGACGGATCTGCCCCTTCAGCTTCAGGTGGTGATACCTGGATGCGCCCCAATTCTCGTAGTTGGGATCCAAGGGAAGCATTCTAGTTTCGACCGACCATCCCAGTGGCTCAAAAAGCCGCTGAATCAAATCCTCCTGCTGATTTCCGCGAGCCGAGACCACGGGCAATTCAAGCCTCAAGGGCAAAGACGTCTGCGCCAATTCCGGGTACATTTCACTCATGCCAGTCATGGCACTTCGAAGTACTTTTCCCAGCGCCACAGACATCAGGCTGGATGCGGCATAGGGCCGGTCGTTGACGTAGTAGTCCAGCACGCCGGAATCGCCGCGGAAACGTCGGTTGCGGACCAGCCCGATGGGGTCAACTTCTAGCAGCAATGCCGCGGTGGTGAGCTGGGCTGAGACCTCAGGGTAAAAGATGTGGGCCTGCCCGACGGGCAGGTTGAAGGACTGGACCTTCGCCGGATGCTTGCGTAGCAAGTGGGACAGTGCCGTCGCATCGATCTCGGTTTCCGGGTTCGACTCCAAAGTAATGGTCAACAGCACCTGTGGTCCTCTCGCGTGCGGCAGTTGAGCCTATGCTACTTGGCCTACGCCGATAAACGCCCAGTTGAACCGAGGATTCGTGGATATCGGAATACTGCGTCAGTTCTGACTGTTTTTAGTCGGCGCTAAAATGGATTGGATGCTCTGCGGCGCACGCCCGGAGACCACAGACGAAGGGAAATCCATGCCGGACCAGAAGTCGTTGTACGTGTTCGCCCATCCTGGAGAAGCTACCGCATTCAGCGATGTCGAACATCTGGTCACTGGCATCGGGAAAATCAACGCGGCAACAGCGCTGGCCGGGGCACTCACCCAGGGCGATTTCCAACGAGTCGTCGTGCTCGGGACCGCTGGGGTTGTCGCGGACGGTGCGGGTCGCCCCGACATGGACACTGTCTACCAGGTGACCAGGGTGCTGCAGCACGACTTTCCCTTGGAAACTGAGCCGCTTGTCCCCAGGGGTGAGCTCATCGTTCCCGAACACCAACTGACCATGGCCACCGGCGATGTCTTCGTCAGTGATGATCATCAGCGCTCTCGCATCGCCGGGTTGGGTGCCGCCCTGGTGGACATGGAAGGCTATGCCTACGCCAGCATCTGCCAACGCTTCAATGTACCGCTGCAGATCTTCAAGGTGCCTTCAGACTTCGCGGACAGCAGTACCACCATCGAAGACTGGTTGTCTGTGGTGGCCCGGAAGAGCGCACAACTGCGTACGTTCTGGCAACAGCACCTGAACGATGGCGCTTTAGTCGGTTAGTTTCCCGCCCAAAGTTGAATTTCCATTTCAGCCCTCGCCTCTGTGCCACCAGCGACGTACGCTGATGGTGTCGGTATACATCGATTTAAGGCGGGGATTGCTGTGGGCTTTGTCTTTCGCAAACGTAAGAAGCTCGGTAAGGGTCTGACGTTGAACGTGTACAAGTCCGGACCATCTGTTTCCAAGAAGGCCGGTCCGTTTACCCTGTCTTCCCGCGGCAATCTCAGTATTCGCCTCGGCAAGGGCCTCGGATTCCGCAAGAAGATCTTCTAGGACCCTCTGTCTGCACAGGACGAGGCGTGGGTGAGCGGCCCGAGGTTTATTCGGCTGCTGCCGGGGGCTGGTGCGTGCGTCCATCAGTTGCATAGCTGGCTTCGAACCGTTCCATTTCCAAAATGAACGCGGCTACGTTAGCGGTTGAAGACTTTTTGGTATAACCGGTGATCATCAGCAGCAGTCCAATGGGAATTAGCCCCAACAGCACCGGGGAGCCGGAGGTTACCAACAACAGGATGCCCAGCACCGTGCCCAAACCCGAGACGACCAGACCTGTACGCTCTAGGCCATCTCCGCTGGTGAGCACGAACTCCGTGGACGGAATCGATGGCACTTTTTTGTTTGTCATCAGATGATCGTAGCCCGTCTCGGAGCTACGCGCCCTTCCCTCGCTTTCCTCCCCTGCCAAGGCGACGCGAGCACTGCTGCTCAATCTCCTTGTTATCCTTCGGCTCAGCGCCACCACAAAACGCCAGGCCCTGGCCCGCAAGTAGCGGACCAGGGCCTGGCGTAATGAAGTGGGAAGCTTACTCGGCCGAAGCCAGTGCCTCTTCCTCCACGACCGGGGCGAGCGAGAGCTTGCCGCGGTCATCAATCTTGGTGATCTCAACCTGGATCTTCTGACCCACCGAGACAACGTCCTCAACATCTTCGACGCGCTTGCCGTCGTTGATCTTGCGCAGCTCGGAGATGTGCAGCAGACCGTCCTTGCCCGGGGTCAGCGAAACGAACGCACCGAAGGTGGTCAGCTTCACGACGGTGCCCAGGTAGCGTTCGCCCACCTCGGGAACCTGCGGGTTGGCGATCGCGTTGATCGCCGAACGGGCGGCCTCGGCGGCGGTGCCGTCGGTGGCGCCGATCAGCACGGTGCCGTCGTCCTCGATGGAGATGTCCGCGCCGGTGTCTTCCTGAATCTGGTTGATCATCTTGCCCTTGGGGCCGATGACCTCGCCGATCTTGTCAACCGGGATCTTCACCGAGATGATGCGCGGCGCGTTGACGCTGAGCTCATCCGGGGTGTCGATGGCCTGGTTGAGCACGTTCAGGATGTGCAGTCGCGCTTCGCGGGCCTGGGTCAGGGCGGCACCCAGCACGGAGGCCGGCAGGCCGTCCAGCTTGGTGTCCAGCTGGATCGCGGTGATGAACTCGGAAGTACCGGCCACCTTGAAGTCCATGTCACCCATGGCGTCTTCGGCGCCCAGGATGTCAGTCAGGGCGGCGTAGCGGGTTTCCCCGTCCACGGTGTCCGAGACCAGGCCCATGGCGATACCGGCCACCGGTGCCTTCAGCGGCACACCGGCGTTCAGCAGCGACAGGGTCGAGGCGCAAACCGAACCCATCGAGGTCGAGCCGTTGGAGCCCAGCGCCTCGGAGACCTGGCGGATCGCGTACGGGAACTCCTCGCGCGACGGCAGCACCGGCACAAGCGCACGCTCGGCCAGGGCACCGTGGCCGATTTCGCGGCGCTTGGGCGAACCCACGCGGCCGGTTTCACCGGTCGAGTACGGCGGGAAGTTGTAGTTGTGCATGTAGCGCTTGGAGGTAACCGGGCTCAGCGAGTCGATCTGCTGCTCCATCTTCAGCATGTTCAAGGTGGTCACGCCCATGATCTGGGTTTCGCCACGCTCGAAGATGGCCGAACCGTGAACACGCGGCAGCACCTCGACCTCGGCCGAGAGCTGACGGATGTCGGCCAGACCGCGCCCATCCATGCGCACCTGGTCGGTCAGGATGCGCTGGCGCACCACCTGCTTGGTGACGGCGCCAAAGGCCTTGGAGATTTCCCCGGCACGATCGGCGAATTCTGCGCCTTCGCCCGACAGCTCGGCGACGATCTCTTCCTTGTAGGCCGATGCCGCGTTGTCGCGGTCCTGCTTGCCGGCGATCTGGTAGATCTCGGTCAGCTTGGAAGTGGCCTTGGCCTCGACGGCTGCGAACACGTCTTCCTCGTAGTCGCGGAAGATCGGGAACTCAACGGTTTCCTTGGCGGCGCGGGAAGCCAGGTCGGCCTGGGCCTCGCACAGCACCTTGATGAACGGCTTGGCAGCCTCCAGGCCCTCGGCGACGACCTCTTCGGTCGGGGCCTGGGCACCGCGCTCGTTGATCAGTTCCCAGGCGTGGTCGGTGGCTTCGGCCTCGACCATCATGATGGCAACATCGTCACCGGCGATACGGCCGGCAACCACCATGTTGAACACTGCGTTCTTCAGCTCGGAGTGGCGCGGGAAAGCAACCCACTGCGGGCCGTTGCCGTCATCAACCAGGGCCACGCGTACGCCACCGATCGGGCCGGAGAACGGCAGACCGGAGAGCTGGGTGGACATGGAAGAGGCGTTAATGGCGACCACGTCGTAGAGCTCATCCGGGTGGATGGCCATGACGGTGACGACTACCTGGACCTCGTTGCGCAGGCCCTTGACGAAGGCCGGACGCAGCGGGCGGTCCATCAGGCGGCAGGCCAGGATGGCCTCGGTCGAGGGACGACCTTCACGACGGAAGAAGCTGCCCGGGATGCGGCCGGCAGCGTACATGCGCTCCTCGACGTCCACGGTCAGCGGGAAGAAGTCGAAGCCCTCACGCGGGTGCTTGCCGGCAGTGGTGGCCGAGAGCAATGCGGTTTCTTCGTCAATGTAGACCATTGCCGAACCAGCGGCCTGCTTGGCAAGGCGGCCGGTCTCGAAGCGGATGGTGCGCTGTCCGAAGCGGCCATTGTCAATGACTGCCTCGGCAAATTGGATTTCTGGACCCTCCATTAAGGGGGTGCTCCTTTCGGTCGCTCCCAATGCTTGGGACATAGCGAACCGTGTAGCCCTACCCAGATCTGGTCTTCGATCGAGACTCGCGCTTCGGTGCGTTCCAAAGCGAAAGCCACTACCGAGGACCGCGATCTAGAAGCGGTCGGGACCTACGGTGTCGCAGTCTTGGGAGATATTTTCTCTTGGGCCTCAGTTTTCCGGTCGGCCCACATATAAGCCTACCGGCAATTATCGAAAGTCGCAGTGACCCGTGACTCTGAGGTGTGGCTGGTTATCGAGGTCGGGCTGCCTAACTTTTTTGGGGCGAAGTCACCTGCACGTCACCCATATCCGTTATTATCCCCACTTCATAGCTGGCGTCCGCTGTGTGCGATGAGGGGGATACTGCGCGTTCCCAGCCCACAGAAGCCGCTTTCCAGCATCGCTGGTACTCGGATGAGCAGCATGAGGCGGGCGCGGATCTCGGAGAGTTTCAGGGCATGGCACCAAGAGCCGATAGAAACGACAAACCCGCTTTCAGCGTCGGGCTGGGTGACGTTTGTCAGTCGTTTTTTCGCCCGATTCGAAGCCGCTTACCACGCCTGCTCCCCGCGGTTTCTGCTAACCATCAACCCGGACGTCGCCCGCGTTGCCGTACCACTTCCAGACACCGGCCTACGGAATGACCCTGTCAAGGTCCTCAGAGATAGTGAGTGGGGAGGAGGCTTTAGCATGGGTGCAGAGCATTTCTCGGAGTGTGAGATAACCCTCGGCATGGCGGCCGCGATCTCGGCCATTGACTCCGCTGAAGCACCCGTCCATGTCGGAATCTGGGGCGAGAAACCTTGTGCCGGAGGTTCGTGCAGCACTAACTCTTGGTACTCGCAACAACCTCACGCAAGTAGCCTGTTAGGAGCCCCCGTCCCCGCTTGGATGTTGTGAAATCGGCCCTTCATGACTTCAGGCCCGGGAGTTGGCCTGTGTGATTTGCTTGTCACCAGCCGGCGCGTCCATAGCCCAATTCATACAATACGCGAGGTTAGAATTCACCGTAGCGGTCGCTGCTTCCTCGTCCCCACGCTCAATAGCTAGGACTAGCTCTTCATGTCCGGCAGCAAGACAGCCGTCGAACCCTTCTCGGAGTCGTTGCCCCATCTTGGTGCCATGGAAAATTTCTTTGAATCCGCCGTAGACCTCGTGCAGCAATCTGTTCCCTGAGGCTTCAGCCACTACAAGGTGAAAGTTCCAATCCGCTGCAATCCACTGTTCCAGATCGAGCGTGTCCCACGCTCGACGGCGTACATCCAAGAACGAGTGCATACGAGAAATCTCAAATTTTCCTGCGCTTTGGCAGGCAAGCCGTGCAGCTTGAGTGTCCAGGGCAAAACGTAACTGCAACACGTCCTGGTCCCGGTGGGAACGAAACAGCTGACGGGCTGCGCCGTCTAATTCGTTGTTGGCTCGGACATAGGTTCCATCCCCACGCCGCACCTCTAGCATGCCCACATGGCTCAAGGCTTTGATTGCTTCGCGGAGGGTTCCACGAGAGACCTGTAGCTGCTCCATGAGCTCGAATTCGGAGGGAATACGCTCGCCGCACGGCCAGTCCCCGGAGGAGACGCGCTCTCGCAGCCAGTCGGTAACTTCATGAGATAGCGGGGGTCGCCGCTGTGCGTCCCGTGCGGAAGACATATACCTACTTTCCGGTGTCCACGGCAATTAGCTCACGGCGCGATGGTGGGCTTTCGCTCGCACTGAGCCAGTACGCGAACAACATCTGGAGTACTGCCACGGCTAACAGTATAGACAACGCCAGCCCCCAGCTTCCCAAGGCCGCCGACAACAGCCCCAAGCCGAATGGCCCCAGTGCAGCGACAAGATAGCCCACGGACTGCGCCACCGTCGACATTGCCGACGCTTCCTCAACGGTACCGCTGCTGCGGCTGATTGACACCATGACCAATGGGAAGACGCTGAAACCAAGACCCAGAAAGAGCACGGGGACCCACGCCACCTCGACTGGCAGCAGGAGCAACGTCCCGAATCCCGCAAGGCTGGACCCGGTCGCGATCATAAAAGCCACGCGCAGCATTCCCTTGCCAACGAGGGCTGTAACTATCGCGATTGCCGGAACGCTGATCAACTGAACGGCGCCAAGAAGCACTCCTGCCGTTGTGGCGTCCATACCTCGCGCAATGAGGATCGTAGGTAGCCAACCAACCACGCTGTATACCAGCAACGCCTGAATCGTGAAGAGCCCAGTAATGGCCATCCCCCGGCGAGTTGCCAGCAGCGGCCAGGGAGAAAGGCGGGCAACCGGAGACAGAGTACGCTGCCGTCCGGCACCCACCGCCAAAGGCAGCACAACTACGAGGGCCGCTACACATGGCAAGGTCCAGACGGCCAGCGAAGCAATCGGTGATTCCAGTTGTAGCGCCAGGGGGACACTAATGCCGGAGGCCAAGGCTGCGCCTACCGACATGGTGATCGTGTAGAGCCCGGTCATTCCGGCCATACGGCGGGGAAAGTATTTGCGTACAAACGAAGGCATCGCGACGTTGCACACAGCCAAGCCACACATGGCTACGACGGTGCCCAACAGCAGCATGTCTACCGAGGGAACCATACGCAGCGAGAGGCCGACGCTGAGCAACACTAGTGCCAGTGACATAGCTCGTTCCAGCCCAAACAACCCAACCAGCCAGCTTGTGGCTAAGCCGGCAAAGGCGAAACAAACCACGGGTATGGCAGGAAGGGTTGCGGCCACCAGTGGACCGTAACCAAGTAGGGCCTGCAAATCCGGAAACAATGAGGCGGCGCTAGCTACTGCCACCCGCAGATTCAGGCCCAACAACACCACGGCAATCACCGCCATGACTGCGGTTGTTGTCCGCATCTTTGGGACGTCCTGAGTCATTTCCGCTTGGGCTGCCGAGAGGGTCTTTATTGAGTTTTTGTTTTCAGACATCCCAGTAAACGTTAGACGTCTGATGTTCTCAAGGCAATTTGTCTTCATTTCTGCTACAGCAGACGATCGTGAGTTGCTCCACCCGCTCTTCGCCTTGCGGGCCTCCAGCCAGAAAGTAAGACAGATTGAGGTCAAGGGGAGGAACCGTGGCACTCCATGCTGGATTGGGGCCGCCCCGGCATTGCACAATCAGGTATGGGCAACTCTGTGCAATCGTTCTACGGCCGCGATACCCTGCGCTATGTGCGTCTGATGCTGCTGGTCGTTCCGTTGCTGCTGGTGGTGGCCATCATCGTCTACGGCGTTGTGAACCAGCGGATTGAATCATCCATCAGCTCCTACTATCTGGGTCCCGCGCGCGACCTGTTCGTGGCCATGCTGGTCACCACCGGGGTGCTGCTGGTGGTATATAGCGGCCCGCCCCTGGAAGACCTGTCGCTGAACCTGGCCGGGTTCTACGCCATGTTCGTGGCACTGGTGCCTACGAAGCTCGGGCAGACGCTGCAGGAGCTATCGCAGGGCGAACGGGTGAAGCTGGTGCTCTCGGTGCGCGTGGCAATCATTGCCATCCTGGTGGTGACCGCAGTTTTCGCGTGGCTTGGCTGGCGCACCAAGCGGTGGCCGCGCCGGGAGTTCATGCACAACCTGCCCACCACCGTGCTGACCCTCATCGGGGTGGTGCTGCTGGCCGGATTTCTGGTGCTGCTGACCTGGAGAACGATCGAGGGGGCAGAATTTGCCGGGGTGCATGCCTCGGCCGCGGCCTTGATGATCGGCAGCATGGGCATCGCCATCGCCAGCCATTTGGGCCCGGCGCGGCTGTGCCCGGGTGGCGGGGCCGGGGAGCGCAGCTGGCATTACGCGGTGCTCGTGGGGCTGATGGCCGCAGGGCTCATCGCCTGGCCCGTCCTTGAGGCGTTGGGGATCTCCCAGGCGCTGTTCATTGTCGAATGGTTCGAGATCGGGCTATTCTCATACTTCTGGTACCTGGAATCCCGTCGCCTGTGGCACGAACCGGAACGCACCGCGCCGATCCTCAGCTAACGGCACCGGCCCGTGCGGTCCCCCCCATCTTGGGACCCGGGCGCCTTTTGGCCTACTGGCCAGGGGCGGTTGCCGGACCTGCGGCCGCGGCTCCGGGTTCCGGGGCGGTCGAGGTTTCCACGAGCAGCGCGGCGGCGATGGCGTCAAAGGCACCGAGCGTGGCGAAGAGCTTGGCCGGTTCCTGCGGCAGCGGCCAACTGGAGAGCTTGACGGCCACGACTTCGGCCGGACGGTTGATGTAGACCAGCTGGCCGTGGATCCCCATGCACAGGTACACGTCATTGCCCGGGTAGGGGAACCAGAGCTGGTTGCGGTACATGCCGCCGGGCATCCGGTAGTCGCCGGGGCTGGTGGCAAAGGCGTCCCGTGAATCCGGTGCCCCCTCCAGGGTTTCGGCCATCCACGTTGAGGAGAGCACCCGCTGCCCGCTCAGGGAGACACCGTCATTCAGCAGCATGGACCCGAAGCGGGCCATGTCCCGCAGGCTGGCGCTGATCCCACCGTCAAAGGTGCCGGTCCCGAACTGGTCAATGTCAAGGACGGCGTCCGCCTCGGCGCCGATCTTCCCCCAGAGCACCGCGGACATCAGCTGCGCCATGGGTTGCCCGGCGGCGGCCTCGCATACCCAGCCCAGCATGTCGGTTTCGCAGGAACGGTATTCAAAGAATCCGCCGTGCGCGGTCTTGCGCTGTAGCGTCTTCAGGAAGGGGTACATTCCCGTGGGCCCCGGTGCGAGGGTGGGGGCCCAGCCAATGGCTTGTTCCAGCAGCCGGATGCCCGAGAGCGGGTCCAGGTAGTTCTCGGAGAAGTTGATGCCCGAACGCATGTCCAGCAGGTGGCGGGCTGTCGCCCCGGCGTACCCGGTGCCTTCCAGTTCGGGAAGATAGTCGGTGAGCTGGGCATCGGCATTCAGCGTCCCGGCGTCGCAGAGCGCGCCGGCCACCACCCCGACCAGGGACTTGCTCACCGACATCAGCAGGTGGACCGAGTCTGCATTCATCTGCCCGAAATACTGCTCGGTGAGCACCTGGCCGCGGTGCAGCAGCATCCACCCGTCGGTGTTGGTCGAGGCCATGACCGCTCCCACGCTGACCGGCGCCTGCCCGGGCACGGTGCCGGGAACCAGCACCGAGTCCAGATCACGGTGGGCGGTCGGCAGCTCGGCCACCGGCCCGGACCCCCGTGCGATGGGTGCGGTGGGCAGGAAGTCGGCCATGTGCTGGAAGGACCAGTGCAGGTTCTGCGGCTGCTTCCAGTTCGTGACGTCCACCATCACGGCATTGCCCTGTTGATCCATGGCGTCCATGGCAGTTCCCTTCCCAAGAAAATGTCGGTGTACCCATACCGCGTTGCTCCGATAGTACGACGGAGACTACCACTGACCAGGTGATTGCCTGCCGCTTCTGTCAGTCCGCCATCAGACGGGTGCCCAGAACCGTGCCGGGGCCACGCCGCGCACCCACTGCATGGGCGTGTAGCAGTACTGGCCAAAAGGCGGGTGAGTCACACAGAAACCTATGAATGATCCAGATTTTTCCTGCTATTCGCTGAAAACTTCGCTTTCGCTTATGCGCTGGGCCACAGGAAGGAATACGGTAAGAACAGACTATTCTCCGTCGGCAACTCTGCGGAACCGGCGACCATTTTTCGGTGCGGGCCCCAAAGAGTCCGCGTCGGCACGACACGAAGGCTTGATATTGAACGGCAACGCAACGTTTAGGCATCACAACGTGGCCCTTTTGGCCGTCAATAGGGTGCAGGCACCGGTGGTGCTCAGCTCCGCCGAATTCGATGAGCGGCTGGCCCCCAGCCTGAAACGTTTGCGATTGTCCAAGAAGCTGCTCGAACGCGCCTCCGGGGTGAAGGAACGCCGTTGGTGGTCCGAGGGCACCGGTTTTGACGACGCCGCGGTGGAAGCCGGCGGCAAGGCCATGGCCGAAGCCGGCATCGAGCCGGGGCAAATCGGCCTGCTGATCAACACCTCGGTGACCCGGCGCAACCTGGAACCCTCGGTGGCCTCCAAGATCCACCACGACCTGGGGCTGCCCTCCTCGGCGATGAACTTCGACGTGGCCAACGCCTGCCTCGGGTTCGTGAACGGCATGTCCCTGGCGGCGAACATGATCGACTCCGGACAGATCAAGTACGCGCTGATCGTGGCCGGGGAAGACGCCCAGCCCACCCAGGAAACCACGTTCCAGCGGCTGAATGCGGAAAACTCCACCCGCGAAGACTACCTGCGCGAATTCGCCACCCTCACCCTGGGATCGGGGGCCGCCGCCGCAGTGGTGGGCCCCGCCGACGAACACCCCGGCGGCCACCGAATCGTGGGCGGGGTCTCCCGTGCCGGCACCCAGCACCACGAATTGTGTGTCGGGGGGCCGGCCGGCATGTACACCGACACCAAGGGGCTGCTGGACAACGGGCTGAACCTGGTGGTCAACGCCTGGCAAGAGGCGCACCAGTCCGGCTGGGATTGGCGTTCAATGGACCGTTATGTCACCCACCAGGTCTCCAAGTCCTACACCAACGCCATCATCAAGGCGGTGGGCCTGATCCGTGACCGGGTGCCGGTCACCTTCCCCAAGTGGGGCAATGTCGGCCCGGCCTCGCTGCCGATGACGCTGTCGCTGGAAGCCGAAACCCTCAAGCCGGGCGACCGCGTGCTGTGCATGGGCGTGGGCTCGGGACTGAACACCACCATGATGGAGCTGGCTTGGTAACTGAGATTTTTCCCGGTGTCGCTGCACGGTACTCGGGCTATCTCGAGGTGCCCTCCACCTCCGCAGTGGATCCGGCTGGCACCACGCACCGGTGGCACCTGCTGGACAACCATGACGAACTGGACGAACGCGGAATCAGCCCCGTGGGCACCTTGCTGTGCGTGCACGGCAACCCCACCTGGTCCTACCTGTGGCGCGAGCTGCTCAACCACGTCTCGGCCCATGCCCTACCCTGGCGGGTGGTCGCGGTGGACCAGCTGGACATGGGCTTCTCCCCGCGCACCGGGGTCCTGCGTCGCTTGGCCGACCGGGTCAACGACCTCGGGGACCTGACCGCAGCCCTGGGCTTGAACGGCCCGGTCATCACGGTGGGACACGACTGGGGCGGCATCATTTCCCTGGGCTGGGCCTTGGAACACCAGGAGCAGCTGGCCGGGGTGGTGCTGACCAACACCGCGGTACATCCCGCGGGGTTCCAGATGCCTGCCGCGCTGCGCCTTGCCTCCCACCCGGCCGTGCACGGCTGGGGAACCAAGAGCACCGACGCATTCCTGCGGGTAACCCATTCGCTGGCCCACCCCAAACTGGATCCCGGCACCCGTGAGGTGTTCATGGCACCGTACACCAGCGCCGAGCGGCGCGATGGGGTGGCGAACTTCGTTGCCGACATCCCCTTTGCCCCGGACCATCCCAGCCGCTCCACCCTGGAGTCCATTGCCGAATCCCTTCGCACGCTCTCGGTTCCGGCCCTGCTGCTGTGGGGGCCCAAGGACCCGGTCTTCTCCGACCGCTACCTGCGGGACTTGATGTCCCGGCTCCCCCACGCACAGGTGCACCGCTTCGAAGGCGCGGGACACCTGCTGCCCGAGGACCGCGACATCGCCACCCCCATCTTCGACTGGCTGGCCGAGCAGAACCGGCAGGACGAGCCTGCGGGGCGTGCCGAACCGCTGAACGGCTACCGGCCCATGCTGGCCGAACTGGATGCCCGCACCCAGGACAACACCGCGGCGGTGGTGGACGTCAGCCCACCACGCACCCTGTCCTGGTCGGACCTGGGCCACCGGGTGAACACCCTGGCCGCCGGGCTGGCCAGCATCGGGGTCCGCTCGGGCAGCCGGGTCAACCTGCTGGTGCCCCCGGGCATTGAACTGACCTCCCTGATCTACGCCTGCCTGCGGCTGGGCGCCGTGATCGTGGTCGCCGACGCCGGTCTGGGAACCAAGGGGCTGGGCCGGGCCATCCGCGGCGCCGGGCCGGACTACCTGATCGGCATTGAACGCGCCCTGGCCGGGGCCCGGGTGTTGGGCTGGCCTGGCACCAAGGTGACCGTGGATGACCTGCCGGCGGCAAAGCTCAAGCTGCTGGGCGTGGGGCACACGGTGCCAGAACTGCTGCTCACCGGCGCGGCCGCCAACCCCACCGCCGATGATTTCAGGGCCGCTGATCCGGACGCGGACGCCGCGGTGCTCTTCACCTCCGGCTCGACCGGCCCGGCCAAGGGCGTGGTCTACACGCACCGGCAGCTGGCCGCCATGCGCGACACCCTGGCCGAAACCTATGACCTGAAGGCCGGGTCCGCGCTGGTGGCCGGGTTTGCGCCCTTCGCGCTGCTCGGCCCGGCGCTGGGTGCCACCTCGGTCACCCCGGACATGGATGTCACCGCACCACGCACGCTCACCGCCGCCGCACTGGCCGATGCCGCCGCGGCGGTCAACGCAAGCACGGTGTTCGCTTCACCGGCCGCCCTGGCCAACGTGGTGGCCACCAGCGGGCGTCTGGATGCCGGGCAACGCCAGGTCCTGGAGCAGGTCACCCTGATGCTCTCGGCCGGAGCACCGGTGCCCGAGCCCCTGTTGGCCAAGGTCCAACAGCTGGTCCCCCACGCCGGGGTGCACACCCCCTATGGGATGACCGAGGCCCTGCCGGTGACAGACATTGACCTGGACGAGATCCGGGCGGCCGGCAACGGCAATGGCGTCTGTGTCGGCACCCCCGTCGCCGGGGCGCAGATCGCGATCGCCGCCCTAGACGCCTCCGGGAACGCGGCGGATGAGCCCACCACGACCCCGGGGCTCACCGGGGAGATCCTGGTGCGGGCTCCCCACGTCAAGGACCGCTACGACCGGCTCTGGATCACCGAGCAGCAAAGCGTCTCCATCCCCGGATGGCACCGGACCGGGGACGTTGGCCACCTGGATGCCGAGGGACGCCTGTGGGTCGAAGGCCGCCTGGGCCACGTGGTGCGCACCGCCCGCGGGCCGTTGACCCCGGTCGCCGCGGAGCAGGCGGCGGAGTCGGTGCCCGGCGCCGGACGTACCGCCCTGGTCGGTGTCGGTCCGGCCGGCACCCAGGTAGCCGTGGTGGTCATGGAAACCAAACCGCCGGCCAAACGGCCCGGCCCGGCGTCCACGGCCCTGGCCAACTGGGTCCGGGAGGCGGTGTCCGCCGCCGGTGTCGAGGTGGCGGCGGTGCTCGTGGTCCCGGATCTTCCCACCGATATCCGGCACAACTCCAAGATTGATCGTGCCGCCTTGGCAGCCTGGGCCGAAAAGACCCTGGCCGGAGGAAGGATCCGCAAACCATGAGCACCCCTGAATCCCCAGCAACTCCGCGACGGGTGCTGGTCACCGGCGCCAGCGGCCTGCTCGGCGGAGCCGTCGCCGAATTGTTGCGCACCAAGGGGCACCATGTTCGCACCTTCCAGCGGCGTGCCTCGAACGGCGCCACAGATGAAGTCCTGGGATCGCTGACGGACCAAGGAGCGGTCAATCGTGCCGCCAAGGGCATGGACGCGGTCATTCACCTGGCGGCAAAGGTCTCCTTCACCGGGGACTGGGACGAGTTCGTCTCCACGAACATCGTCGGCACCAGGAACCTGTTGCAGGCCGCTCAGGAATCCGGGGTTTCGGATTTCGTCTTCGTCTCCTCCCCCTCGGTAGCGCACTTCGGCGCAGCCCTCGCCGGAGCGCCGGCGGGCACCGCCGACCCAGAACGCGCCCGCGGGTTCTACGCCCGTTCCAAGGCGGCCGCGGAACTAATCGCCCTGTCGGAAGACCAGCCCGAATTCCGGGTGACGGCCATCCGGCCGCACGTTGTCTGGGGCCCGGGTGACACACAATTGGTCGAGCGTGTCATCCAGCGCGCCAAGACGGGCCGGCTGCCCCTGCTGGACCAGGGTGCCGCACTGATAGATACCACTTACATCGAAAACGCCGCCGCCGCGATCGTGCGAGGACTGGAACGCATGGATCATGCCCACGGCCGTGCCCTGGTGGTAACCAACGGGGAACCACGTCCGGTCGGAGAACTCATGGCGGGAATCTGCCAGGCCGGCGGCGCACCGGCCCCCAAACTGAACGTGCCGGGCTGGTTGGCCCGCGGCGCGGGATCGGTGATTGAAAAAGCGTGGCTGGCCGCCGGCCGCCGCAACCTGGTGACCGACGAACCTCCAATGACCCGATTCCTGGCCGAGCAGCTATCCACCGCCCACTGGTTCGATCAACGTCAAACGCACGAAATCCTGGACTGGAAGCCGGATGTCAGCATCGATGAGGGAATTGAGCGCCTCCGCGCCCACTACAGTGGCTCGCCGGTTGGCTAACAACGCGATCTTGTAGCCCAACAGCACAGGAGCCGGGGCAGGCCGCAGTTGATTCTCAGCTTCCTTACATTCGGTGCGGCCTGCGGCCCTAAGTAGTAGAGACTTGATGCCATGGACAAGCCCGAAGCAATCACCACCCAGGACTCAACCGTCGAACAGTGGACGACGGCACTGGCCCAGTCCACCGGTTCGCCCGGTGGCGGCGCCGGTGCCGGATTGATGCTGGCCATTGCCGCCTCCCTGATCTCCATGGTTGCCGGTTACACGGATGCGCAGGAGCCGCAGGCCGCCCACGTGCAGAGCCTTCGACGCCGTGCCTTAAAGCTGCGGCAGACGGCGCTACGTCTGGCGGACGAAGACGCCTCAGCGTCCAAGGCCTTCGGCGCCGCGTTCCATCTGGAGCCTGGAACGGAACGCGAGACCGCGATCAAGAAAGCCAGCATCAACGCTGCCCGGGCCTCGGCGACGCTGGGCAAGCACGCCGTTATTGCCATTGACGACCTTGAATGGCTGGCCCAGAACGGCAACCAGGCGCTGATTTCCGATGTGGTGGTCGCATTGGGTTCATTGCGCGCCACGCTTGCTGGCGCCCGTACTAATGTCAGCTTCGACTTGGCCAGCTCAACAACCGACGATTCATCGATGGCCGAACTGCGCCGGCAGCACCAGGACCTCTTCGCTGCACTGCGTGAATTTGAAGCGGCTATCAAACGCCTGGATACGATCGCCTCCGGGATTGACCGGCGTGCGGCCCCAACCAGCGCATAGATACCCGAAACGAAAATACAGCGGTGCGCGGCGCAGCCCCTCGTGGCGCTGCCGGGCTCTACGCGTTGCTCCTTCCTTCTGCGAGATGCAGCCTTGGAACGGCCAGTCCCCGCTACGACAAACCCACTGCGCGCCCCTGTTCATCGACATCCATGTGCATGGCGGCCGGCACCTTGGGAAGGCCAGGCATGGTTGTAATCGCCCCGGTGATGACCACAATGAAACCGGCACCGGTCTTGGGAACGATCTCGCGGACCTGCAACGTGAATCCTTCAGGGGCTCCCAGGAGCGTGGGGTCATCGGAGAACGAATACTGGGTCTTGGCCATGCACACCGGCAGGTCGTCCCAGCCGTTGGCGTGGATCTGCTCGAGCATCCGCCTTGCCTTGGCAGAATATTCAATGCCCACTCCGCCATAGAGCTCGCGCACCAGGGTTAGGATCTTCTCCTCAACCGGTTGCGTCAGCTCGTACAACGGGGAGAAATTGTTCGGTGGTTCAATGGCCCGCAAGACCGCAGCGGCCAGCTCCCCGGCCCCGGCACCGCCGCGGCCCCAGACATCGGCCACGGCGCATTCAATGTTGTTCGCCGCGGCCCATTCGGTGACCACCGCCAATTCCGCTTCGGTATCCGTGGTGAATCGGTTGATGCCGATGACCGGCTGGATACCGAACTTCGAGATGTTCAAGGCATGCCGGGCGAGGTTCGTCAGGCCTGCGCGCACGGCCTCGATGTCTTCTTCACGCAGCTGCTCCAGGGACACTCCCCCGTGCATTTTCAGGGCACGAATGGTAGCCACGATGACGACGGTATCCGGGTCGCACCCGGCATAGCGGGCTTTGATGTCCATGAACTTCTCGGCGCCCAGGTCGGTGCCGAAGCCCGCCTCGGTCACCACGATGTCGGCCAGCGTGCGCGCGGTATTGGTGGCGACCGCCGAGTTGCAACCATGCGCAATGTTGGCGAATGGCCCGCCGTGGATGAGGGCAGGGGTACCGCCTATGGTCTGGACGAGGTTGGGTTTGATCGCCTCCTTGAGCAGCAAGGCCATGGCACCGGCGGCCCCCAGGTCGTCCACGGTGACCGGAGCGTTGTCGCGGGTATAGCCGATGGTCATGCGGCCGAGCCGGGCGCGCAAGTCCTCCAGCCCGGTGGCCAGGCAAAATACCGCCATGACCTCGGAAGCAGCGGTGATCTCGAAACCGGTTTCCCGCGGCATCCCGTCGGCCGGCCCACCAAGGCCGATGACCACGTTACGCAACGCCCGGTCGTTCATGTCCACGGCGCGTTTGAAGGTGATGCGACGCGGATCAATGCCCAGGGAATTTCCCTGGTGCAGGTGGTTGTCGATCAGTGCCATTAACAGGTTGTTCGCGCTGGTGATGGCATGGAAATCCCCGGTGAAATGCAGGTTGATCTCATCCATCGGAAGCACCTGCGACTTGCCGCCACCGGTGGCCCCACCCTTCATGCCGAAACTCGGGCCCACAGAGGGTTCACGCAGGGCGATCATGGTTTTCGTTCCCGCGGCGGCCAAGGCATCACCCAAACCCACTACCATGGTGGATTTCCCTTCCCCCGCGGGTGTCGGGGACATGCCGCTGACCAGGACCACCTTTCCCAGGCCGGAACCGCGAGCAGTCAGCAGGGCCGGGTCGATCTTGGCCTTGTACCTGCCGTAAGGCTCCACCGCAGTCTCCGGGATGCCGGCCGACCGGGCGATCTGCGAAATTGGCTTGAGTACCGCTCGCGAGGCAATGGCAAGATCACTCATATCGGTTTCTGGCGTGGAAGTCATCGTGTGCCCCTATCTGGCTTCCCTAGTCGGGGGAAAATGAACCCCAGGGTCCTTGGTTTTCCTCGATTCACCTTCAAGCTACCACTGAGGAGGTCGCGGGCGGTGGGATGTCCCCGCCAAATTCTCATCTACTGAGAACCGCCGGACCATGGGCCGCGATTGGGAAAACCGGGGATTGCGTGTGGTTGGCGCTGAATCCCCGGGCCTTCTAATCCCGGTTTGGCGCATGTCTGCGCCCATCCCCGCCCCCAGCGACTGCTCCCGACCGGTGGAAGCGTCATCCCGGATACAACGGCTTTTCAGGCAGACGCGTATCGTCGTTCCGGGCGGCCCACTCCCCCGTACTTCAGGTTCACCTGCACCAGCCCTTCCTCCGCCAAATACTCCAGGTACCGGCGAGCGCTGACCCGGGAAATGCCGAGTTGTTCTGCCGTTTCGGTCGCTGAGATCGGCTGCGGCGTCTGCTTGAGGATCTTCTCCACGAGCTCCAGCGTTTCGATGCTGCAGCCCTTGGGCAGTGGCCGGTGTTCCTGCCCCTTTCCCAATCCGAAGAGCCGATTAACGTCCTCCTGCTGCAGCTGCTGGTCCGAAGTCTGCAGGGGCGCGTAGGAGCTTCGGTAATGCTCAAGCCGTTCATTGAGATCATCTCGGGAGAACGGCTTCATCAAGTAGTGCACGATTCCCCCGCGCAACGCCCTGCGGACCGTGTCCATTTCCCGGGCGGCGCTGATGACCAGTATGTCCAGGTCGGGTTTGATCGTTCGCAGCTGCTGCAGCAGATCCAGCCCATTGATGTCCGGCAGGTGGATGTCCAGTAGCACCAGTGCCGGGTTCAGTGATTCGACGGCTTTGACGGCCTCGGCCCCGTTGTGCGCGACCCCCACCACGGCGAACCCGTCGATGCTGTTCACGAAGCCGGAGTGAACCTTGGCGACCATGAAATCGTCGTCGATCACCAGTACCTTGATCATCGGGCGTGCTGTCCTTTACTTTGCGAGTGTGGCGGTGAAGAGCGCACCGTTGTCGTTCCTGGCCATCACGTGCCCGCCGTGGCGCTGGCAGACCAGGCGGGCCAGCGCCAAGCCAAAACCGCGCCCTCCCGCGGCGTGGTGGTCCTTGGTCGAGAACCCCTGGGCGAAGATCTCCTCAATGACCCCGTCGTCAATTCCGGGGCCGTTATCCGCGACGGTGATGGCTATTTGGGAATCCGTGTCTTCGATGGTGATCTGGATGTGGGCGTCACGAATCTGGGTCACGGCCTCTATTGCATTATCCGTCAAGTTGCCAACCACCGTGGTCAGGTCGCGGGCCAGTGCGTCTTCGCACCGGCTGAGGCGGGATTCCTCGTTCAGTTCCAGCTGGATGCCACGTTCCGAGGCGACACTGGCCTTGGCGATCAGCAGTGCTGCCACCGTGGGATCCTCAATCGAGGTCGACACGCTGTCGAACAACTGGCTGCGGCTGAGGCTGACCCCTTCAATGAACCGCTCCACTTCCCCATATTCTTCGAGTTTGATGAGTCCGGAAATCGCATGCAGCTGGTTCGCGAACTCATGGGTTTGGGCGCGCAACATGTCGCTGGTGGCCTTGGTGTTTCCCAGTTCCTGTTCCAGGCGGCTTAGCTCCGTGCGGTCGCGGAACGTGGTCACCGACCCCAGGTCCCGTTCCCCGCGGCTGATGGGCATGCGGTTGAAGACCAGAACCCGCTCCCCGATCAGGAACTGGCGGTCGGCTTCCTCCTGCTGGGTGAGAAGGGCACGGGTCACCTGCGGGGCGACGTTCAGCTCCTCCAATGTGCGCCCCACACAGTCTTCAGGCAGGCGCAGCAGTTCAATGGCCACATCGTTGGACAGGGTGATCCGGTGGTTGGGGGAAACCGAGATCACGCCCTCCTTCACCCCATGCAGCAGCGCCTCGCGATGTTCAAAGAGCTTGGTGATGTCCCGCGGCTCCATTCCCCTGGTCTGGTGCTTGACCTTTCGGGCCAGCAGGACTGAGCCTCCGGCTCCGAGCAGGATGCACACCAGCAGGGTGAACAGCACGCTGGGCGCGATCTCCCGGAGCAGCTCGGCGGTATTGGGGTAGCTTTGCCCGGCGCCCACGATCCCGATCAGCTTTCCCTCCTCGTTCAGCACCGGGATGTGGGCGATCAGTTCATGCTTCCCGTCATGGACGCGTTCTCCGCGCCACGCGCGGCCCTGGGTCACGGTGCTGTCCGGGGTGAGGATGGAGGAGTTGACTTCATCGGGGTAGCTGGAGGTGATGATCGTGCCCGCAGCGTCGGCGATGGCCACGAAATCCAGGCCCGAGATGCTGCGCGCGGACTCGGCCATGGCCGGCAGGGCCGAACCCATCTCCGGGGCCGCATCGGGCAGAAGCGCGCGCAGCAGGGGATTGGAAGCCAGGGATTCAGCCGCTGACAGGCTTCTGCGGGTTTCGGACTTCTCAAAATTGTTGGTCGCCTGATTCACCGATACGGCGATGACCCCGGTGAGAACGACCCCAATGATCAACAGCTGCATGATCAGGTACTGCCCGGCCAGAGTCAGTTGCCGACCGGGCTTTCGTCCCCTCGCGGCATTGGCCGTTTTCATGTGTCCCGTTCTCCTCTTGCCGCCATTGATGTTGCGGCGTTCTCCACTCTTTAGCGTACCGAAGCGACGCGAGAGCGGGATCACATTTTTTGGTTACACAATGAACAATATCTACTCTGCTTACGCAAACGTGACGCGCGGCACCGCGGACCATAGTGTCTAAAGCACTCGCCCAATAATGAAGGTAGTGAGGCACGAATCCGATGAAAACTTTCAAATCCCTGCGCAAGGTGGCCGCTATTGCCGCCGCCGCGGCACTGGCACTGACCGCCACCGGCTGCGGTGTCACCTCCGAGAACTCGTCCGAAGGCCAGTCGGCGGACAGTGGACCGGTGGCCGGACTGCGCATCATGGTTCCCAACACCGCCGGCGGCGGTTATGACACCACCGCCCGCGTGGCCGCCAAGGTCATGGATGAGGCGGACATTGCTTCGAACCCCGAGGTCTTCAACCTGGCCGGCGCCGGGGGCACCGTCGGGCTGGCCCGCCTGGTCAATGAAAAGGGCACCGGGGACTTGTCAATGCTGATGGGTCTGGGCGTGGTGGGCGCCAGCTACACCAACGAATCCGATGCGAAGCTGACCGAAACCACCCCAATTGCCAAGCTCATCGAGGAGCCGGGAGCGATCATGGTCTCCAAGGACTCCCCGTACAAGACCATCGACGATTTGGTTCAGGCCTGGAAGAAGGATCCGGGCAAGCTTTCGGTCGGCGGCGGCTCCTCGCCGGGCGGCCCGGACCACCTGCTGCCGATGCAGCTGGCCCAGGCCGTGGGCATTGACCCGAAGAAGGTGAACTTCGTTTCCTACGACGGCGGCGGGGATCTGCTGCCGGCCATCCTGGGCAACAAGCTGGCGTTCGCCGCCTCCGGTGCCGGTGAATACATGCAGCAGATCGAAGAGGGCTCAGTGCGCGTCCTGGCCACCAGCGGCGAAGAGCGCCTGGAGGGCGTGGATGCCCCGACACTCAAGGAGTCCGGCATCGACCTGGTCTTCTCCAACTGGCGCGGCATTGTCGCCCCGCCGGAGATCTCGGACGCCGACAAGCAGAAGTGGATTGACGTCGTCACCAGGATGCACGACTCCGAGCAGTGGAAGGAAGCACTGGAGACCAACGGCTGGAGCGATGCGTTCATGACCGGTGAGGACTTCTCCAGCTTCCTGAGCGAACAGGATGAGCGCGTGGCCAACGTGCTCAAGGCCCTGGGGCTGGCGTGAGCGAAGTAGCCACAACAAGGAAGAAGCGCGTCGAACTGCTGTTCGCCGCGTTTCTTCTCTTGGTGGGAATCCTGGTGTTCGTTGACGCGTCGCAGCTTCATGTGACGTATTCCCAGGCCGACGTGGTCGGGCCCAAGGCCCTGCCCTACGTGGTCTCGGTGATTCTGGTCCTCTCCGCCGTGGCGCTGGCCATCACCGTATGGCGCGGCAACCTCGCACAGGGCGAGGAAGGCGAAGACGTGGACCTGAGCCAGCCCTCGGACTGGAAAACCCTGCTGCCGCTGATCGGAGTGTTCGTGGTGAACATCCTGCTGATCAACTGGGCCGGCTGGGTCATTTCCGGCACGCTGCTGTTCTTCGGTTCGGCTCTGTGCCTGGGTGCCCGACGCTATGTTCTGCCCCTCGTCATCTCCCTGGTCATGGCGCTGGGTTCCTTCTATGGTTTCTACCTCGGCCTGGGCATCAAGCTGCCGGCCGGGATCCTGTCGGGGGTGTTGTAGGTGGATACGCTCAGCCTCCTGATGGACGGCTTCGCCGCCGCCCTGCCCCCCATCAACCTGCTGTTCGCGTTCGCCGGGGTCATTCTGGGCACCGCGGTCGGTGTACTTCCGGGCATCGGTCCGGCCATGGCGGTGGCGCTGCTGCTGCCGGTCACCTACGGGATGGAGACCTCCAGTGCGCTGATCATGTTCGCCGGCATCTACTACGGCGGCATGTACGGCGGTTCAACCACCTCCATCCTGCTCAACACCCCCGGTGAATCCGCAACGGTGATCACCGCCATCGAGGGGCACAAGATGGCCAAGGCCGGCCGTGCCGCCCAGGCGCTGGCCACCGCAGCCATCGGCTCCTTCGTGGCCGGAACCATCGGCACCGCCCTGCTGGTGACGGTGGCCCCCTTCGTGGTGAAGTTCGCGGTGAGCCTGGGCGCCCCCAGCTACTTCGCGATCATGGTGCTGGCACTGATTACCGTGACCGCGGTCCTGGGTTCCTCCAAGATCCGCGGTTTTGCCTCCCTGGGCCTCGGCCTGGCCATCGGCTTGGTGGGCATGGACCCGGTCTCCGGGCAGAGCAGGCTCACCTTCGGCTTCGCGCCGCTGGTGGACGGGTTGGACATTGTGGTGGTGGCCGTCGCGATCTTCGCGATTGGCGAGGCCCTGTGGATTGCCGCGCACCTGCGCCGCACCCCCACCCGCACCATTCCGGTCGGCGCCCCGTGGATGGGCAAGGAAGACTGGAAGCGGTCCTGGAAGCCGTGGCTGCGCGGCACCGCGTACGGCTTCCCCTTTGGGGCCCTGCCCGCCGGCGGCGCCGAGGTGCCAACCTTCCTGTCCTACGTGACCGAGAAAAAGCTGTCCAAGCACCCCGAGGAGTTTGGCCACGGCGCCATCGAGGGCGTGGCGGGCCCGGAGGCGGCGAACAATGCCTCGGCCGCCGGCACCCTCACCCCGATGCTCGCCCTGGGCCTGCCGACCAACGCCACCGCCGCGGTCATGCTCGCCTTCCTGGTCATGAAGGGCATCCAGCCCGGTCCGCTGCTGTTTGAAAATGAGCCGGCACTGGTGTGGGCGCTGATCGCGAGCCTGTTCATCGGCAACACCCTGTTGCTGCTGATCAACCTGCCGCTGGCCCCGGTCTGGGCGAAGCTGCTGCAGATCCCCCGCCCCTACCTGTATGCCGGGATCCTGTTCTTCGCCACGCTGGGCGCGTTCTCTGTAAACATGCAGACCGCGGACCTGTGGCTGCTGCTGGTCATCGGGCTGCTCGGCTTCGCACTGCGCCGCTTCGGACTGCCGGTGTTGCCGCTGATCCTTGGTGTCATCATCGGGCCGATGGCCGAGGAACAGCTGCGCAAGACCTTCCAGCTCAGTGCCGGTGAAGTTTCCGGGCTGTGGAGCGAGCCGGTGGCGGTGACGATCTACATCATCATTGCCATCCTGCTGCTCCTGCCGGTCATCTTCATGGCGATCCGCCGTTCCCGCGGCGGCTCCTCCGAACTGGCCCAAGGGCTGGCCGGGGGCGGCAACCTCACCGAGGACGAGCTCTCGCCCCTGGACCACCAGCACCTGAAGGGCGGAAGCCATGTGGCCGAAAAGAGCCGGCCGCATGGGGAAGATACCAGGAAGGATCACTCATGAGCATCGTGGTCGGATACATCCCTTCCCCGGAAGGAGAGGCGGCACTGCAGCGGGCCATCCTCGAGGCCGAGCGTTCCCAAAGCCGGCTCACCGTCGTCAACGCGTCCAAGGGTGATACCCCCATCGACAACCGGCTGATTGATGCCAAGCAGCATCATGAGCTGGAAGAACGCCTCGCCGCGTCGGGAGTGGACTTCTGGATCGAGCGCTCGCCGGTGGGCTCCGACCCGGCGGACAAGATCCTGGGCGTGGCCCGTGCCCAGCGGGCCGAACTCATTGTCATCGGCATGCGCAAGCGCTCGCCGGTGGGCAAGTTCATCATGGGAAGCACCGCGCAGCGGATCCTGTTGCAGGCCGAATGCCCGGTGCTCTCCCTGAAGGCCGAGTACGCCTGGTAGCCAAGGCACCGATTCACCGCCCCAATACAAAACTGCCCTGCGGCAACTGGTTCTCCAGTTGCCGCAGGGCAGTTGCAGTTCCGGCGGAAGGTCCAGGACCTACTGCTGGTACGGGTTGGTCGGGGCCGCCGGTCCGTTTCCGGGTTGGGGCGTGTTCGGCATCTGCGGGTTGGTCGGAGCCGACGGGCCCGCCGGGGACTGCGGCCCGGCCGGGAACTGCGGATCAGTGCCCGGGGCGTGGCCGCCAGCCAGACGCACCAATTCCGCGGTGTTCTCCGCGGTGCGAATCGAGGCCAGCAGCGATTCAAGGCTGGCGCGGGCCAGGACCAGGTAGAGCAGGACGAAGAGCGGTCCGAGGATCAACAGCGTGAAGATGCCGAAGCCGGTGCTGGCCTGGAAGCTGCTGAACACGGCAACGAGGTAACCGATACCCAGCATCACCATGATCAGGATGTAGACGATCTTGATGATGGTCGGGGTGACGAAGCGGCGGAAGTCGAGATCGAAAAGCGCCTTCATGTTTCTCTCACTTTCTTGGGGGCTAGTGACACACGAGACGTTACCCGATCTTGTGGACAAAAAGGTAGCAGCATGACGTGGAGTGTTTTTGATACACACAAGTTGGACAGGCCTCGTTGCCGCGGCCCTCATGCACGGTCACGGCTCCCCCACCAGGATGACTCCTAGGAAAGCGCAAAACCCGGAATTCACCAGGGAAAGATCATCCCACCGGTGAATACCGGGCTGCACAGCCACGAAACAGGCCGAAAACGTTCACGGCACGCCAGCGCGAAGCGGAACTCGCGCGCTGCCGCTCCTTCGATCAGCAGCGCTGCCCAAGCGCCCAGGCTAGGTCCGCGTGCGGAACATTGGGGCAGGGCTTTATGACGCGTCCAGGGCTACCCGGGCCTGGTGCACCAGCTCAGCGCTGGTGGCATCGATGTGCCCGCTGCCGCCGCCGGGACCGGCAGCTCCCCCGTTGACGCTGTGCCGGGCGGAGAGGTGGACCCCATCCAAATGGCGCAACCTGGGGATGTCGCCAATGCGTACTCCCCCGCCAGCCTGGATCTGCACGCGCTCTTCTGCCAATTGGTGAAGCTGGGTCAACGTGTCCACGCCGTCGATGGAACGCGTCGCTCCCCCGGAGGTCAGTACCCGGGTGGCGCCGAGCTCGACGAGATCCCGGATGATCCGCTGCGGTTCGATGCCGCGCTCCAGTAAGACGTCCACACAGCGGTGCACGGTGATTTCGGCATCCGGGTTCACGCTGCGTGCGGCGGTGGCCAGCTGGCCGAGCACCGGCAGGTCCAAGGCGCTCTCTGCACCGTCCAGTGCTCCGATCACCACGCCCTGCGCGCCAAGCTCCATGCTGCAGACGATGTCCGCGACCATTGCCTCAACCTCGGTGGCATCGTAGACGTATCCGCCGGGCCTGGGACGGATCAGCACGTGAACCGGCAGGCCCACCTCGATGGTGGTGCGCAGGATCCCCACCGAGGGGGTCAGCCCTCCGGTGGACAGTGCCGAGCACAGCTCCACCCGCTCGGCCCCCTCACTGCGGGCGATGCGGGCACCGGCAGCGTCCTGGACCGCGATTTCCAGTACGGGCATGGCTAGGCTCCGTGCGGGCGGGCTGCGAACAGCTGGGCGCCAAGGTCCGGGTCTTCCATGTCCTGGTCGAACGGGAACATGGGACGCTCGATCTTTCGGTGGCCCAGGCGCAGCAGGTCCTGGTCCACGCCGCCGGGGGTCAGTGCGAGCATCCATCCTTCAGCCAGGTCGAACAGTTCCGGTTCCAGGTAGCCGATCTTGACCACGACGAGGTCAAAGTCGGTGGCCTGCAGCCCGGCGGCGGCGAAGTCGGAACGGGTGTGGTAGGGCTTGCGCCGTTCGGTGATGATGGCGTGCACCCCACCGACCCGCACCACGGCGACCCGCCCACTGGTGGCATCCCCGTCGGTGAGGCTGTGCACGACGCCGCTGAGCTCTGCGGGACCGGAATGCACGTGGTCCACCCGCGCCCCGGCCTCCAGGCTGATCTCGGCACCCAGTCCGGCCTCGAAGCACGCGGCCACGGCCGGGGCATCAAAGACCGAGGCGACCACGACGCGCAGGGAATCCTGCCCGGTGAGCCGTTCATCGGCCAGCAGTTCGCGCAGCGTCCAGGTCACGTCTCCGGATCCGCCGGCGGTCGGGTTGTCCCCGGAATCGGAGATCACGTAGGGGCGCGGCGCGTCTTCGGCCAGCGCGGCGGCCAGGCATTCCTCCAGGGAGGCGGCCGGCGCCACGAACTTGAAGTCCGCGCGGGCCTGCCAGTAGCGCTTGGCCAGCTCGGTGGCCTGCTGCCCGATCAGTTCGGCGTCATCACCGGTGACCACCACGGTGGCGTAGCAGCGCGGTTCATCGGCCCAGGCGTAGCCCACCCAGATCGAGGCGTCGGTGACCCCGTCAAGGGCTTCAATGTCCGGGATGGCGGCGTAGATGCCCTTGGCCGGTTCTAGCCGGGTGGAGGTCTTCTCCCCGGGCAGCAGCACCGGGATCCGCACGAACGCCTTGTGCGGTGCGCCGGCACCGGATTGCAGCCGATCCACCAGGTTGCGCAGGGCGCGCTGCTTGGTTTCCTGCTCATCCTCGTGCGGGGCCATGCGGTAGCAGGTGATCAGGTCGCACTGCTCAACCAGATCGGCGGTGACGTTGCCGTGCAGGTCCATGGTGGCCGAAACCAGGCAGCGCGGTGAACCGGCCTTCTGGCTTTCCTCATCCAGGGCGCTGCGCACGGCGCGGGCCAGGTCCGCCTCCGCGTCCTGGCGCCCCAGCACGGTCATGGCGCCATGGATGTCAAAGAAGAAACCATCGAACGGGCCGTGCTCGTGGATCATGGCGATCAGATCGCGCTTGAGCGTCTCATAGACTTCGGGCTCAACCATGCCTCCGGGCAGGGAGCGGGCGTGGACCAGCGGGATGGCGGTGAACGCGGCGTCCAGGGTGGCGTCATAGTTCTCGTGCTCAGGCTGCAGGAAACTGTACCGGCCCATCAGCGCGTCATCGCGGGTGAAGTTGAAGGCCTCGAACCCCGAACGGTGCGGGGAGAAGTTCGAGGCTTCAATCGACATGCCGCCGAAGCCGATTTTCAGTGCTGCAGGGGTTGGGTTCACGAGACGGTTTCCTTTCATGGAGGGTCGTGGCGCCTGAGCGCCGCCCACCGGCTAGGCCGGCGGGTCTGAAAATTCTGCGGGGAGGCTGGGCTGGCTCAGCAACTCGATCAAGGCGATCTCCGCGGCGCCAATCAGGCCGGCGTGCGCCCCGGCCATTGCCGCTTCCACGCGCAGCCCGGAGGTGGCCATGGGCAGACAGCGTTCATAAAGCTGGGAGCGCACCGCAGCCACGTAGACGCTGGCGCTGGACAGGGTGCCGGTGAGGTAGACGTCCCCGGGATTGAAGAAGTTCACCACGGTGCTCAGCGCGAGCCCGAGTTGCCGGCCGGCCTCGCGCACCACTCCATTGGCGGCCGGGTGCCCGTCACGCACCAGCTGGACCACGTCGTGGATGTCATCGACATGGGTGCCTACCGCGGCCAGGTCGCGCACGATGGCCGCGCCGGAGGCAATGGTTTCCAGGCAGCCGCGGTTGCCGCAAGAGCACAACCGGTCCCCGGCGGCCTCGACCTTGGTGTGCGTGATGTCCCCGGCGGCGTAGGAGGAGCCGCGGAAGAGCTCGCCGTTGGCCATGATGCCCGAGCCGATGCCGGATCCGGCGATCAGCGTGATCGAGTTGGCGGCGGCGTCCTCGCCCCGGGTCAGGTACTCCCCCAGCGCCGCGAGGTTCGCATCGTTGTCCATGTTCATCGGTATGCCCATTTTTTGCCGGGCCATCTCGGCCACCGGCTGGTTGTGCCAGCCGGGCATGCGCGAGGGTGAGACGACCACGCCTCGCTCCACATCCACCGGTCCGGGCAGACATAGGCCCACCGCCAGCAGCTGTCCTCCATCCTCGGCCGCCACCTGCCTCAGCGCGGCCCACAGAGTGTCCAAGGTGGCATCCACGCCGTGGCCGACATCGATTAGCACCTCGCGGATGGACAGGATTTTGCGGGACATGTCCGCCACCCCAACCCGCGCGTGGCGCGAACCCATGGAGATCACCCCAAGGCGTCCGGACTGGTAACGCAAGGTCAGCAGCTTGCCGGGGCGTCCGCCACGGGAGAGCGCAGCACCGCCTTCAACGATGAGCCCGGCCTCGGTCAGTTCATTGGCTTTGGCCGAGATCGTGGAGGGAGCCAGTTCAAACTCGCGGGCCAGGGCTGAGCGGGTGACTGGTTCAACAGCGATGCGATGGATGATGTCCGCCGCCAGGTTTCCAGAAGCCATGAACACATCCTCTCATTGGTCGCATACGACGCTTTCTGTTGCCAAGATTCGCAAAACTTTTTTCGATTCAGGTGCAAGTCTTCGCTCTCGTGACCTATACTACACATAGTTTGATCATAAGTATCAATACTTTGTTCGATGTTGAATAAAGGTTGGCGGCGGATCGTCAGCCACTCACACCGTTAGCGAGGAACTCATGGCTTTCGACCAGAGACGCATGAAAAAGTCCGTCACCGCCGGCCTGGCAGCGCTGGCGCTGCTGCTCACCGGTTGCGGCGGGGCAAACAGCAACACCAACTCCGCCACCGACGGCGACAGCGATGCCGCGGCCAAGACCGTGCCGGCCGGCGTGGACACCAACACGGTGAATTACGCCCTGCCGCCGAACGCCACGCCGAATTGGATCCTGCCGATCGGCGTGGCCGGCAAGATGGCCACCCACAACTCCTCCATCCACCAGGCCCTGTGGTCCCCGATGTTCACCTTCGACGGCTCCAAGGGCGAAATGGCCATGGACACCGAAACCGGAATCGCCGACAAGGTGGAATACTCCGAGGACGGCAAGCAGGTCACCTTCCACATGCGTCACATGCACTGGTCCGACGGAGAACCGATCACCACCCGCGACGTGGAATTCTGGTTCAACCTGATCAAGGCGAACAAGGAACAGTGGGGCGGGTACAAGGAAGGCCGTCTGCCGGACAACATCACCGACGTGGAGTACACCGACGAGAAGACCTTCACCGTCACCTTCGACAAGGTCTACAACCAGGACTGGCTGAACTCCGGCCAGCTGGCTTCCGTGCGCCCGCTGCCGCACCATGCCTGGGCCAAGACCAGCCAGGACGGCAAGGTCGGGGACGCGGACCGCACCGAGAAGGGCGCCAAGGAGATCTTCAAGTTCCTGATGAAGGAATCGGAAAACATCTCGGACTACGTGGACAACCCGCTGTGGAAGGTGGTCTCCGGCCCGTTCACCCTCGGCGGCTTTGACAACTCCGGCAAGGTCACACTGGAGAAGAACGAAAACTACGACGGCAAGGACGCCGCCCAGGTCCAGACCGTGAACCTGCTGCCGTTCACCTCCGCCGACGCCGAAGTGAACCTGCTGCGCTCCAAGGGCATTGACTACGGCTACATTCCCACCTCACTGCTGAACCAGCAGCAGCAGTTCCAGGCGAACAACTACAACATGGACCCCTGGGAAGGGTGGGCCATCACCTACATGCCCTACAACTTCAACAACCCGAAGATGGGCGATGTCTTCAAGCAGCTCTACGTGCGCCAGGCGCTGCAGTCCTCGGTGGACCAGAGCACCATCTCCGAAAAGGTCTGGATGGGCGGGGCCAACCCGGTCTATGGCCCGGTGCCGCAGGACATCGAGTCCCACTACCTTTCCGACACCCAGAAGAACAACCCCTACCCGTACGACATCGAAAAGGCCAAGCAGCTGTTCGCCGACCACGGCTGGAAGGCCGGCAGCGACGGCATCCTGGTCTGCGAGTCGGCCGGCGCCGGGGACTCGGACTGCGGCGAGGGCATCAAGGAAGGCACCAAGATGGAGCTGACCATGATGGTGCAAAACGGTTCGGAGGAGGCGGACAAGCAGTTCGCCGCCATCCAGTCCTCCTTGCGTGAGGCCGGGGTCGCGGTGAGCTTCGACCGCGCGCCGCTGAACTCGGTGCTCAACCGCACCGTGCCGTGCGAGGCCGACTCCTCGGACTGCAACTGGCAGTTCTCCTACTTCGGTGCCGCCGGCTCCTGGTACTTCCCGGCCTACCCGACCGGGGAGCGCATCTTCGCCACCGGCGCCTCGGTGAACTTCGGCAACTACTCCAACCCGAAGGCCGATGAGCTGATGACCAAGGCGCTGGAGAGCAACGACCCGCAGATCATGCAGGACTACTCGGCACTGCTGGCCGAGGACCTGCCGGTGATGTGGCTGCCCAACCCGGTCTACCAGGTCTCGGTGATCCGCGACGGCATGACCGGCACCACCCAGGACCCGACCGGGAACTTCTTCCCGCAGCGCTGGGGCTGGAACAAGTAATACCTGCGGTGTGTCCGTGGCCCGGCGCCGTTGCGCGGGGCCGGGCCACGGGCAGGCACACAACTTTTGAAAGGACTATCGCCGATGACGACTACCGCCGTCCGGGATAATTCGAATATCCGCCTCTTCGGGCTGTTCATGATCAAACGCCTGGTGCAGGCCGCGGTGGTGATCGCCATTGTGTCGGTCATCGTCTTCCTGCTGCTGCAGGCACTGCCCGGGGGCCCGGCCCGCGGCATTCTGGGCCAGGCGGCCACGCCCGCCCAGATCGAGGCCTTCAACCATGAGATGGGCTTCGACCTGCCGCTGATCCAGCAGTACTTCAACTACGTCAGCCAGTGGCTGACCGGGAACCTGGGCCGCTCGTTCGTGATGAACGAGGACGTCTCCTCGCTGATCGCCCAGCGCCTGCCCAAGACCCTGATCCTGGCGATCGCCGCCGTGGGCGGAGCCCTGCTGGTCTCCATCCCGCTGGGGATGGCCCAGGCGCTGCGCCGCAACAAGCCCTTTGACTACATCATCACCGGCATCAACTTCGTGGTCTACTCCACCCCCAGCTTCTTTCTGGGCCTGCTGCTGATCATGTTCTTCGCCCAGCTGCTGGGCATCCTTCCGGCCAGCGCCCCGCAGGGCAACACCGTGGGCGAAATCCTGGCCCAGCCCAAGGAAATGGTGCTGCCGGCGCTCACCAGCGGGCTGGCCGGGGTGGCCACCTTCTCCCGCTACATGCGCTCCTCCACCATTGACAACCTGCACGAGGACTACGTGCGCACCGCCCGGGCCAAGGGCACCGCGATGAAGCGGGTCGTGGCCCGCCACGTGCTGCGCAACTCGCTGACCCCGGTGGTGACCATGCTCGGCTACTACCTGCCGGTGATGTTCGGCGGGGCGCTGGTGGTGGAGCAGCTGTTCAACTACCCGGGCATGGGCCTGCTGTTCTGGAATGCGGCACAGACCACCGACTTCCCGGTGCTGCTGGGCTGCATCCTGGTGATCTCCCTGGCCACCGTGATCGGCTCGCTGCTGGCCGACATCACCCAGTTCATCCTCGATCCGCGTTCCCGTGGAGGCGTCAAATGAGTGAGACAACCAAGAACCCGACGGCCCCGGCCACCCCGGCGCGCAGCTCCGAGGCGGCGATGAGCCCGACCAGGCGCGCAGTGCGCCAGTTCTTCTCCAACAAGCTCGCGGTGCTGGGCACCGCCATCCTGGTGGCCCTGGTGCTCTTCAGCTTCGTGGGACCACTGTTGTACCCCACCGAACAGGTCTCCACGAACCTGATGGCCTCCAACCTCACCCCCGGGGAGCAAGGGCACGTACTGGGCACCGACGGGCTGGGCTATGACGTGCTCGGCCGGCTGATGGTCGCCGGACAGACCTCCATCCTGGTGGGCCTTGCCGCCGGCGTGCTGGCCACCGTGATCGGCACCCTGTGGGGTTCAATCGCCGGGTACGCCGGGGGCTGGGTGGACGCGGTGATGATGCGCATCGTGGATGCGGGCATCGCGGTGCCCGGCATCTTCCTGCTGCTGGTGATCTCCGCGATCGTGCGCCCCAGTGAGTCCATGATGGTGCTGATCATCGGCCTGGTCTCCTGGCTGGTGCCCGCGCGCCTGACCCGTGCCGAGGCCCTGAGCCTGAAGACCCGGGACTACGTGCTGGCCGTGAAGGCCACCGGTGGCAGCAACACCCGCGCCGTGGTGCGCCACATCATCCCGAACACCATCGGCACCGTCGTGGTCAACGCGACCTTCCAGGTGGCCGACGCGATCCTGCTGATCGCCTACATCTCCTTCCTGGGCATGGGCCTGCAGCCGCCGGCCACCGACTGGGGCGCGATGCTCAGCGAGGGCATCTCCTCGGTCTACTCCGGGGCCTGGTGGCTGATCTTCCCGGCGGGCATCGCCATTGTTCTTGTAGTTTGCGCGTTCAACTTCATCGGTGATGGGTTGCGCGACATGTTTGATGTGCGAGGTCAGCAGTGAACCAGAACCCTACCCCCGAATCCACCCGGCGGGCGCGCCGCGCGGCCGAGCCGGCCGAGGTGGCGCTGCAGGTGTCAGACCTGGAAGTGGACTTCGTGACCAAGAATCGCACCGTCAACGCGGTGCGCGGGGTCAGCTTCGAGGTCAACCGCGGCGAGGTGCTGGCGGTGGTCGGTGAATCCGGCTCCGGCAAGACCATCACCTCCCTGGCGGCGTTGGGCCTGCTGCCCAGCACCGCCCGCACCCGCGGTTCCCTGCAGGTCGCCGGGCACCAGGTGCTCGGCAGCCCGGACTCGATGATGGACACGTTGCGCGGCAACGTGGTCTCCATGGTCTTCCAGGAGCCGATGACCGCCCTGAACCCGTCCATGAAAATCGGTGCACAGATCGCCGAGGCGATCCTGAACCACACCGAGGCCAGCAAGGCCCAGGCCCACGAGCGGGCGGTGAGCCTGCTGGAGAAGGTCGGCATCCCCGACCCGGCCGGCAAGGCCCGCAACTATCCGCACCAGCTCTCCGGGGGCCAGCGCCAACGCGTGGTCATCGCCATCGCCCTGGCCTGCAATCCGGCGGTGATCATCGCCGACGAGCCGACCACGGCGCTGGATGTGACGGTGCAGGCCGAGATCCTGGAGCTGTTGCGCCAGCTGGTGCGCGAAACCAACACCGCCCTGGTGCTGATCACCCACAACATGGGGGTCGTGGCCGACCTGGCCGACCGGGTGGTGGTGATGAAGTCCGGGCTCGTGGTGGAAAGCGGACCGGCGTTCGAGGTGCTGCGCACCCCCACCGATCCCTACACCCAGGCGCTGCTGGCCGCGGTGCCTAAGCTGCCGCAGATGCAGCTTGAGCAGCGGGAAGTCAGCGCCCCAACCGTGCCCGACGCCCAGGAGGCACCACGCCGTGCGGCCGGGGAGGAAATCCTGGTCATGGGCGAGGTCTGCGTGGACTTCACCTCCGGCACCCGCAAGATCCGGGCGGTGGACCACGCCGAGCTGGTGATCCACCAGAACCAGATCGTCGGGCTGGTGGGCGAGTCCGGTTCGGGCAAGTCCACCCTGGGCCGGGTCCCGCTCGGGCTGGTGCCGTTGAGCTCCGGCAGGGTGGAACTGTTCGGCCAGGACATCTCCGGCCTGTCCCGCCGGGCGCTGCGCCGGCTGCGCTCCCGGCTGGGCATCATCTTCCAGGACCCGGGCGGCTCCCTGGACCCGCGCATGACGCTGGGCGATTCGATTGCCGAGCCGATGATCATGCACCGCAAGGAGCTGGCCGATCCCGGCCGCGGCTTCCGCGAGCGCCGGGTCGCCGAACTGATTGACGCGGTCCGCCTGCCCAAGGACACGGCGCTGCGCTACCCGCATGAGCTCTCCGGTGGGCAGCGCCAGCGCATCGGCCTGGCCCGGGCGCTGGCCCTGGCCCCGAAGCTGCTGATCGCCGACGAGCCGACTAGCGCCCTGGATGTCTCGGTGCAGGACGAGGTACTCACCCTCCTGCTGGAGCTGCAGCAGGAGCACGGCTTCGGCTGCCTGTTCATCAGCCACGACCTGGCGGTGGTGCATTCGGTGTGCGACTCGGTCAGCGTGATGCGCCAGGGCCAGGTCCTGGAGTCCGGTCCGGCGGCCCGGGTGCTCACCGACCCGCAGCAGGACTACACCCGGCAGCTGCTGGCCTCGGTTCCCTCCCCGGATCCAGAAGCCCAGGCGCTGCGCCGCCAGGCCCGCCGGGAACTGCTCGCACTTGGAAGTGAAGGGAAATAGTTGAAGGCACGACTAGGAATAGACATCGGCGGCACCGGGATCTCGGCGGTGATGCTGGATCCGGCCGGCCAGGTGCTGGCCAAGTGTGCCACCCCCTCCCCGGCCTCCGAGGGCGGGGACGCCATGGTGCAGGCCGTGCGCCGGGTCAGTGTCGAGGCAATCGCCCAGTCCGGGGCCACCCCGATCAGTGCCGGGGTCGGTGCCGCCGGGGTGATTGACGCGCACGGCGTGGTCAGGGTGGCCAGCGACTCGTTTAGCGGCTGGCAGGGCTACCACCTGGGGGCCAACCTGCAGCGGGCGCTGTCCATGCCGGTGAGCATCGGCAACGACGTGGCCGCGTTCGTGCTGGCCGAACAGTTCTACGGGGCCGGGTACGGTCACCCCAACTTCTTCGGCATCACGCTGGGCACCGGGGTCGGCGGCGGGCTGGTGCTCGGCGGGCGGCTGTTCACCGGGGAGCACGGCGCGGCCGCGGAAATCGGGCACATCCCCGGCTTCGGCGAGCGCCTGTGCACCTGCGGCCGGCTCGGCCACCTGGAGACCCTGGCCTCGGGCCGCTCGGTGGCGGCACGCTACTACGAGATGACCGGTTCTCCGCTGACCGCCCAGCAGGTGGCCCAAGCCGCCCGGCAGGGCGATGGCGCGGCGCAACAAATTTTCCAGGAGGCCGGCGAGGGCCTGGCCCAGGCGGCCCTGGTGGTTTCCGGGCTGCTGGATCTGTCCGCCTTCGTGATCGGTGGCGGGCTGGCGCGTTCCTGGGATCTGCTGGAACCGGTTATCGGCGCCACACTCGAGGAGATCCCGCCCATTTCCGGGCATCCGGTGAAGATCCTGCCCAGCGAGCTGGGCAGTGAGGCGGTCGCCATCGGCGCGGCCCTGTTCCCGGCGCAGGCCGAGAGCGTGGCCGCCTAGCAAGCGGCAGCATGTCAGTGGCGGCGACTCCTCCCTCATCGGGACGCAGTCGCCGCCACTTTTGTGTTCCGGCGGGTTTGCCTACACCGGGCTGGTGAGCTTCCAGCCGTACCCGGCCGGGTCGCTAAAGCCGGCATGCCATTGGCCGTCCTGCTGGTGCGGTTCCAGAACGTTCCCGGCTCCTGCGGCTCGTGCCGTGTCCAGCAGTGCCTGCAGTGCCTCCCGGGACGTCGCATGATGGCAGAGTACCAGGGCACCGTCATGGCCCTTGCCCTCGTCGTTGACCCCGACGTCCTTGGCCAGCCCCTTGCGCGGCAGCAGCCCCAGCCGGAAACTGCCCTCGGTGAGCTGGAAGTCAATGAACTTGTCCCCGTAATCGTGGCGGGTAAGCATTCCCAGCTGTTGGTAGAAGGTGGCGGTCTGCTGGGGCTGCTCAACCCCCAGCAGGACCAGCAGCTCATTCGGCTTGGGTGAGGCCTGCCCGGTGGCGGAGTTCTTCTTGGTGGCCGCGGAGACTTTCCAGATCGCTCCCGGCGGGGCGTGGAAGGAGGCGGAGTAGTCCCCGAAGAACTGTTTCTTGGCCGGTTTGATCATCCGTGCCCCCTGCTGGTGCGCCGCGCCCAGCAGCTGGTCCACATCGGTGGGCTGCTGGAGAATGGCACCGAGGACATACCCGTCAAAGGTCGGGCTTGCCGGGGGTGTTTCCTCCCCCGGGACAATGTGCAGCTGACCCCTGCCGTGGATATTCAGCGGTGTATCGGCGGCATCCGTGGCATTGGCGTCATTGAGCGCGAAGGCTTGGCGGTAAAAGGAGTGGCTGGCGACAGGGTCGGAGGATCTGAGCCGAACCATATCCAGGCGAAGCGGCATTTTGGTTCCTTGTCGAAGTTCGGCGGCTTTCGGTGACGCTGGGGCACCTACGCCTGGTTGATGCGGATGAGGTTGCCTGCCGGATCACGGAAGGCGCAGTCCCGCACCCCGTAGTCCTGATCCATGGGTTCCTGGACCACGTCGGCGCCCGCGGCCTCGAGCCGTGCGAACAGCCCATCAAGGTCATCGCTGGAAAGGGTCAGCGCCGTATAGGCGCCCTTGGCGATCAGCTGCAGGATGGTGGCGCGTTCTTCCTCGTTGATGCCCGGGTCCACTGCCGGCGGATGCAGCACGATGGAGGTTTCCGGCTGGCCCACCGGACCAACCGTAATCCAGCGCATGTCCTGGTATCCGACATCCTTGCGGACCTCGAATCCCAGGGCATCGCGGTAGAACCCCAGGGCGGCTTCGCCATCGGTGTGCGGCAAGAAGGCGTAGTTGATTTTGATGTCCATGCCTAAAAGCTACCAGCGCTATTTCGCGGCGGCTTCTTGATTCCTGACCGGTCTGGTGACCTGCCGTGACTGGCAGGGAGGGATCCCCGGGCTGCTGGGCGAATGCTCATGCCGGTACACGCTGGGCGCAACTCCCACGAGCTCGGTGAAACGGGTGCTGAATGTCCCCAATGAGGAAAAGCCCACCATGAAGCAGGCGTCGGTGACACTGACATCTCCGCGGCGCAGCAGGGTCATCGCACGTTCGATTCGCCGGGTCATCAAATACGAGTATGGGGACTCGCCATAGATGCGCCGGAACTCCCGGCTCAGGTGGCCGCTGGAGATATGCGCGTCGCGGGCCAACTCCTCAAGGTTCAGTGGCTGGGCGTACTCCCGGTCGATCCGGTCGCGTATCCGGCGGATCAGCACGATGTTTTGGAGTTTGTGCCCTTCGGCTTTCGAGGCGCCCATGCCGCTATTCTTTCACGTCCTGTTGAGGGGGTTTCGGTGACAAGGCAGCGTCTAGAGCGTGAGGCGCTGAATGATGACCGGAAGCATCATCAGGAAGGAAATCAGCGATATCGCCGCAACCGCGTACCCGATAAAAAGTGCGGAGCGGGCCAGCAGCGCTCCCCTGCCCGGGGTGGTCTTCAGCTGGTGCAGGGCCACGTGGCCTGCACCGACGGCGAAGATCGCCACGGTTGCCAGGTCGAAGAACCATAGGGCGAAAACGCTTAGAAGTGCGATGACGAATGCAAAAACAGAAATCTTGTTCAACGGCTGCGACCGGATGGATTCGGTGGTTTGTACTGCGCTCATCGCATTGACCTCCACAGTCATCGTCAACTTTGAGCGTACCCCACACAGGAGCAGCGCCGGATCGCCGTACGCAACATAAGGTAGGAAACAGTACCCCGCCGCAGTCCAAGAAACCGGGCAGGAATTTCAAAGTCGAAGGCTCATTCCGGTTTTGCATCGCCCTATGCGCAGGGGCCGGCCGGTTTGCGCGCTTCGAGCCGTCTGCTGACGGTTGCCGGGTCTATGCGGTGGCGGTCGCCTGAGGCCTTCCCATTGTCAGGCCTAGAGCAATCCACGCGAGAACCGGAACAGCGGCGATGACAGCGGTGGCGCCAAAGGGAAGTATCGAGTTCGAGGTCAGAACAAACGCGGTGCCCATGACGGAGAAAGTACTGGCCATAATCCCTAGGACAGGGACGACAAGTTGAGCATCCCGCCCGGATTCCGACGTGGCCGCAATCCCCACGGCCAGCATCGCCGTCGCTGCTAACAGGGGGACGATGGTCAGTCCGTTCGCCCCGGTGAAGATCGAACCGGTCGCCAAGCAGGCCGCAACGAAGACCTTGAGACGAGAAGACATTCCGAACATTGCAGTTTCCGGCATGGATTCAACCCTTCGTTGCTGGCTGGAGCCTGCCATGCAGGAAAACCACGCTCCAGCCGTGGAAGTACGTGCCAACCACGATAACCAGCTTGGCTCGCTTTAGCGAACGCTGAGCGTCGGCCCGATGCTTTCCTCTGCTGTCCTCGCGGCCGGGTGGAAGTTAGCTCTGTGCCTCAGCCCTGCTAGTCGAAGAAATCCTCGTCCACTTCAACGACGTCGTATGTCTGCTTTACTTGAACACCGACCCGGTACTTAATCATCAAGGAAACCAGTCTCTTCCCGTCTATCAGGATGACCCGCGACTGGATCCCGGATGCGTAGTCACGAGCGTGCTGGGTAAATGTGCTGGTGGTGATGAAGACTCCGCGGCTCGCGCCAAATCCGTGCAGTGCACCGATGAATGCCTGGATTGTTTCGCGCCCGACGCTGTTGCCTTCCTTGTACCGCTTTGCCTGGACGTAGATTCGTTCCAGGCCCAAGGCGTCCTGGTCAATGACGCCATCGACTCCCCCGTCACCGGTACCGCCTATACGTCGCCCACGCTGCTCTGCCCCTCCATAGCCCATGGCCAGCAACAGCTTGACGACGGCCTCTTCAAAGAAATCGGGGTGGCTGTCGCGTAAGCGCGTCAGCAGGTGTTCCCCCACATCTTTGGTGATTCTGTTGATCCCGAATTCGATCTGTTCGATGGGATCATCCACTACCTGTACCAGGACGGCTTCATCCTTGGGCAGCGCCGTTTTCTTTCCCTGGGGCCAAAATGGTTCGAAGATCTTGTTGGCTTCCGAGAGTGAGTCCAATCCATTGGGATGCTCTGCTGCCCATCTGCGGCCGGCTTCGGTAATCCGGTAGTTGCCACGCGTTGGCCGTTCTATCCATCCGGCCTTGGTCAGGTGGCTGAAGGCCCAGCCCAGTCGCTGTTCGGCACGTAAACCACCGGAGTTGAGGGTCTCTTCTCGGGCAGATTTTGAGAGGCCAGCTGCTTCAATGGATCGGTGAATCAGATCCCGGCGGTGCATGATACTTCCATCTTCGAGTACCGTCAGCACAGGCAAAATGAACTTCGGCCAGACCGGCACCTCGGATTGTCCTTGTTCTGGGACTGGTTCGCTCATTGCTTGTCCTTGGGATCCGCAGGGGTGAGGTTCTACATTCTGGTCATGTCACAGGTGGGATCACAAGAAGGCGCAGCTAACAACATACATTCCACAACACAGTTGCCTCTACCGTACTTTGCAAAGTCATCAAGGATACAGAAATCCCCGACACCGCAATGAGCTCATCCGACTTTCGTCGACTTGCCCACGGCAGCGCCGGGGATTTCAAATTTGCGAGGGGGTACTACTTACGCAGACCCAGACGCTCGATCAGCGAGCGGTAGCGCTCGATGTTGGTGTTCTTCAGGTAGCCGAGCATACGACGACGACGACCGACCAGAGCCATCAGACCACGGCGGGTGTGGTGATCGTGCTTGTGCTGCTTCAGGTGCTCGGTCAGGTCCGAGATCCGGCGCGACATCACAGCGATCTGCACCTCGGGCGAACCGGTGTCGCCTTCGTGGGTGGCGTAAGCCTTGATGATTTCCTGCTTGACTGCGGCATCCAGTGCCATACAAACTCCTAGAGTTGGACCGCGCTTACAAGGTAGTGCTCCGGGGTTTGACTCCCAGTGCGAAGCCTACGCAACCGCGGACTGCAGCGTAGGCCAGCGTTAATGCTATCACCGACCCCGGCGTTTTCGCGCCCTCCAGGCATGGGTGAGATATGGCACGTCGACCCACGTCTTTCCTCGAAATTAGGCAAAACCTAAACTGTCGGGTATCACGTCTACCGTGAGGTGTATGTCAAGTAGACATCTAGTGACCGGTGAAAGGAGGGGACGAAATGAGAGTCAACGCTTACCACTCGACGAATTTGTCGGATCCAGACGTACATCACGTATACAGTGATTGTCCGACGGGGAAGCAGATTCCGGAACGTAACAAGCGCCAGGGCACGAATGGCTGGCCAAAGTGCAAGCAATGCGCTTCGAAGTAGGACCAAACGGCTGCGGCGGCCAAAGGTTTCACACTTTCCGGCCTCCGCAGCCCCACATTACTTTCTCCTGCGCGAGATCTTTCGCGCCCTCCAGGCATGGGTGAGATATGGCACGTCGACCCGTTCGGCGGCGTCATGGCCAAGGTGCTCGCACCAGTACCAACGCAGGTTGGACTCAACCTTGTTTCTGGTTGCTTCGTTCGCGCGGCGGTAGTAGCTGCGCGAACGGGTCAACTCAATGACCTCCTGAAGCGTTAGTGCCATGGACCAGTGCCAGATCCCTGATTCAGGGGCCGCGAACTGGGGTCCGAAGGGCGGAATGAGTTCCGGTCGGTGAACGTCCCCGGCATGCATGATCCGGGTCAGCCGGTGCACCCAGGACACCGAGACATCCAGCTGGTTCCACAGCAACACCAGCCTGCCCTCCGCGCGCAGCAGCCGGGCTGCCTCGGCGCTGGCCTGCTCGGGGTCAACCCAGTGCCAGGCTTGGGCGTAGCTGACCACGTCCACGCTGGACTCGGCAAGCCCGGTCTGCTCCCCAGGCGCGAGGACGGTATGCGCACAGGGCAAACGGGAATTGAGAACATCGAGCATGTCCTGGGAAGGATCAACGGCCCACACCTCGACACCCCGCGAGGCCAGCTGTTCGGTAAAGATCCCCGAGCCGCACCCGATGTCGGCCACCTGTTTGACCGGCCCCTCCAGGGTGAAGTCCAGTGCGGCCTGCGGGTACGGTGGTCGGATCCGGTCATAGCTCTTGGCGCCATGCTGGTAGGCGGCGGCCATCGCGGCCCGCTTCTGCTCCGGCAGGATGAAGGCGCGCTGCGGCAGCGAGGGAATCTCAGCCATGATCCGTCAAAAGCCCGTGCCCGGCTACGCCTGCTGGGAGAGCACCGAGCGGGCCTGCTCGACGTCTTCGTTCATCTGCTCTATCAGGGCCTCGATGCCGCGGTAGGCGACCATCGGGCGCAGGTGCTTGACGAATTCCACCACGATTTGCTGGCCGTAGAGGTCAAAGTCCCCGAAGTCCTCGGAAGGCCGGTCAATGACGTGGGCCTCGACCACTCGCGAAACGCCGTCGAAGGTCGGGTTGGAGCCCACGGAAATCGCGGCCGGCCAACGCATGTCGGCCTCATCCACGAGCCATCCGGCATAGACGCCGTCGGCCGGGATGATGCCGCTGGCGTCGCTGGAAAGGTTGGCGGTCGGGAAACCCAGTTCGCGTCCGCGCTTGGCTCCGTGAACCACCTCCCCGCGCATCCGGTGGGGGCGGCCCAGGATCTCGGCGGCACCCTCAACGTTGCCCGCAGAAAGTTCCTCACGCACCCAGGTGGATGACAGGCGGCGCTTGTCCCCCACGTCCTGCACGCCGATGACGTCGAAACCGTACTTTTCGCCCAGCTCGCACATGTACGCGAAGTCCCCGGCATTGTCCTTGCCGAAGCGCACGTCGTGGCCCACCACCACGGCAACGGCCCCGAGCTTGTCCACGAACACCTCACGCACAAAGTCCTCGGCGGAGTTCTGCGCGAACTGCAGGGTGTAGTGGATCATCAGGACCGCGTCCAACCCCACGGCATCCAGGGTGTCGATGCGGTCGGCCAGGCCCATGATCAGTTCGGGCGCCGATTCGGGACGGTGCACCAGGGCCGGATGCGGGTCGAAGGTGATCGCGACCGACTTGGCGTCCCGCTGCTTGGCCTGCTGGACCACGCGGTCCAGCACCTGGCAGTGCCCGAGGTGAACCCCGTCAAAGTTGCCAATGGTCACCACCGTGGGACCGACAGCTGCCGGAACCGCTTCAAGACCCTTCCAATAGTGCACGTTGCTCCTTAGGTGTGGTGGAGGGCAGCAAACCTGCCCAAGCAATTCTTACATGTCTGTTAGGCGCGGCGCTCATCGCGGTTGCGGTACAGCCACCACAGGCCCACGAACGGCAGAACCAGCGGGACGTAGCCGTAACCCTTGCCGAAGAAGCTCCACACCGAATCGTGGCCGAAAAGCTCGGGGTGGGTGAAGGACAGGATGCCCACCACCAGCACGCCCACCAGTTCGAAGGACACCGCGCAGAGGGCGGTGAACCAGGCCTTCGGCTTGGAGGAAGCCAGGGTCACGGTGGCCAGGATGTACACCAGCCCGGAAATCAGTGACAGGGTGTAGGCCACCGGGGCCTCGGAGAAGTCCCGGAAGAACATTTGGTACAGCGCCCGGATCGTTGCCGAGAGTGCCAGCACGCCGTACACCGCGATGATGATTCGACCCAGGCCCGTGGATCGTGCCGGCTTGGGCGCGCGCTGGTCGCCCTTGCGTGCCGCTGCGGCGTCGACGATGCGCGAGTTGCGCGCCTTTTCACTCATACCAATGCTCCTGCATCCCAAATCTGTTCCATGCGGAACAACATGACGAAAACTATTAGCCCGTTGGCGGTCAGCACCGCGTTGGCCCAGCGGCTCTTGTCGCTGACCGCCCAGAAGAAGGCAATCGGCGGAATCAGCAGGGCGGTGATCAGATAGCCCCAGAATTCCCAGACTTCCCCGGTGATCGGCTGTCCGCCCAGCTGGCGAATCGCGGCGGAGATGCCATAAACAACCAGGAAGACTTCGGTCAGTGCCGTGGCGATCAACGCGTAGTCATCCGGGTAGGTGCGGATGATGGTGGCGACCAGGCCCAGCAGCACGGCCAGGCCACAAATGATGGCGCCGGCAATAAAGAAGCCGTCAACGATGATCACAGGCCTGTGCCCTTTCGATACTTGTGCAGGTGTCGTGCTTTTCTCCACCGGTGTTCCCCACCGGCCGCACACCACTATTTGGCGGTGAAGACCAGCTGGGTGCGCGCCTTGGCTCCCCGGTCCTTGAGCAACGCCACGAGGGTGCCGTTCGGGGCGAAGGCCGCCACGATCTCGTCCTTCGTAACGTCCATGACGCTGCTGGAGGCGGCGATCGTGCGCCCGAAGGACAACTCCACGGCCTCATCCACGCTCACGGTCCGGTTCGGGAAGAGTGCTGCGGCCGCCTCGTCCAGGGGCAGCATCTCGAATTCCTCTGCCAGTTCGGCCAGCCGCTTGGTCTGGGAAATCTTGTAGGGGCCGACCTCGGTGCGGCGCAGGGCAGTGAGGTGTCCCCCAACGTTCAGGGCCTCCCCCACATCGCGGGCCAGGGCGCGGATGTAGGTGCCGGAGGAGCAGGATACGATCACGTCCACATCGATGATCTTCCCGCCGTGTTCGCGGCGCACCTTGAGGATGTCGAAGCGGCTGATCGTGACGGGACGGGCCTTCAGCTCCACCTGCTGGCCTTCGCGCACGCGAGCGTAGGAACGCTTGCCGTCCACCTTGATGGCGGAAACCTGGCTGGGCACCTGTTCGATGTCCCCGCGCAGCTTTGACACCTCGCGTTCAATGTCTTCCTCCGTGACCGCCGCGGCGATGCGCTCGGAGAGGATCTCGCCTTCGGCGTCATCGGTGACGGTGGACTGCCCCAGACGAATGGTCGCCGTGTAGGTCTTGTCATGGCCCACGATGTAGGTCAGCAGACGAGTCGCCTTGTTCACGCCGACCACCAGGACTCCGGTGGCCATGGGATCCAGGGTGCCGGCATGGCCTACTTTTCGGGTGCCGGCCAGCCGCCTCACACGGGCGACGACATCATGGGAGGTCATTGCTTGGTCCTTGTCGACCAGCACCAGACCTGATGCTTGCGTTTCCTGGGGCTGTCCGGCTTTACTCACGCCCTCCAGTATAGGCGTGGTATCAACTATTTAGCCTGTCCTTATCATCAAGGGTGAGCGGTGACACAGAGTTGACCAACCGGTGCAGCGCAAAAAGCAGGAGCTTGGACCTGCCGTCATCTGCCGATACTGAATGGAGGCTTCCGGCGGCAAACAACAGTTGAAAACCGAAACTCTCATGCAGCTTGATCGAGGCCGTGTTGTTCTCGTTCGTGAAGTAGTAGACGACGTCGGCGCGAGGGGCGATCCATGCAAGGCGTGCCGCTGTCAGCGCCCGGCCCACCCCGTGTCTGCGCCACCGCGGGTCGATGACAATCCCGCCCAGGTAATGCCCTGCCGGCGCGGCACGGTCCGGCTCAGCATGCCAATGGGTCTTGGCAACGCCAATGACGGTATCGTCCTGCGTGGCCACGAGACTGACCCGTGATGCGGTCTTCCGCAGTGCTTCGCGGTCCCAGCCGACCTGTCCGCTGCGTTGGCACAACCTCGCCACCCCCGCCTCGTCTTCGGACCGCGCGCGGCGGATCCGGTACCCTGCAGATGGCTCGCTCATGGTGTCCAGCCTAAGCCTGAATCCACCGATGCGCCTTCGGCCGCCGCTTGAATCCGGCGGTCGAAGGTGGTTTCGTTTTTGGGCACGGGAAGGACGCCGGCCTCGCTGCCGGGGCTCGTTCCACACTGGTTTC